>Ga0208565_1000040_pt1 | contig 124875 bp, 108 predicted proteins | sample Sb_taG_7_FD_187706 | JGI IMG/M metagenome (GOLD analysis project Ga0208565, IMG submission 187706) | Peat soil microbial communities from Weissenstadt, Germany - Sb_50d_2_FS metaG (SPAdes) (version 2) | ecosystem: Environmental > Terrestrial > Soil > Wetlands > Peat | place: Germany... | reverse complement strand
GAGCAGATGGTATTCGAGTAAGCGAAGTTGAATCGTCCGTTTGCAGATCGCCTGGGGGTGGCGCTAGCGCGACTCACGATTTGAAAATGGAAATGCCGGTCTAAACTCAGAGAATTTTTCGGAATCAGGGGTCCCGCCGAAATTCACCTTTGCCAGAACCGTTGCGGAGCGCAACAGCGCGACGGCAACTTTCGAGTATTTCCATTTTCTCGACGGCTTGCTCTCGCTTTCGCATTCTGACGTAGCTGTCGAATGAGAGTGCGCGACCCATCGTCACGCCAAATAGATCGTTCAAGATGCGGTCCATTTCTTCCTGCGGAAGCGTCCTGTATCCGTCTTTGGTTAGAACCGCTGGTGACAGAAAGATCTCCATGTTGCGCCGGAATGCCTGGCCAAGGCTGTCTCGCGGACGTCCTTTTCTTGCTGCCGAAGCCACTACTTGCAAGTCTTCCGCGATATAGTCGAGCGCCGCGGCTACGTTCTCAGGAAGCCAGATTGGCTCTCCTAGTTCTTGTCTGAAGCGCAATAGCGTACTAAGCGCGCGTGCTGCCCGCGCACCCTTCAGTCCGCTTCGGGTCTCAAAACGGCGAAAATCCCAGCAAGCCTCTTCGAGTCGCTGGAGTCGCGCCGCCTGGGATTTGCCCATTGGGCTAAGCAATTCATAAACCAGCGTCCTCTTGAACTGCTCGTGGAAGAGCGACCTGGCACGGTTCCACCTGTCCTTGACAGATAAATACTCAGAGCTCTCTTCCATACCTGACTCCTTACTGAAGCGCGCTCCGGGCTCCCTTTCCACTCAAGATAGTAGCAGGTAGCGAAGCGAATACGTGACATCGATCGTACGCGTTTTGCACATCTCAACAGAAACTTGTGCGAGTTGAGATTTTCGTGTCGGCAGGTCGGCCTTTGCCGACTGTTATCTAAGAAAATCGGACAGGTGCTGACGATGGCGTTTGGAATTACCAGTAATGGCCAATTGCTTGAGCACGCGAAGTGGCGTCGGGCAGAGCAGTTTTGTGACTGCCTTTTTCTCGGGGCCAAGGTCTGATAAACGTGGCGAACTCCGCAGCTCGTTTCTCTTAACGACCCGAGTGCTGGAGATTATGGAGAGGTGGATTCGTGAATCTTGATGGCATCGTAGCGGAATTGAAGAGCGAACGTGATCGGCTGGTGCGCGCGATCGAAGCTCTGGCGGGAGCGGTATTAATTGCGGCGACTCCACACAAAGCGGGTAAAGCAAAAGCTAAGGTGTCCCGCCGCCGCATGTCAGCGGCGGCCAGGAAGCGGATTTCGATTGCGATGAAGAAACGCTGGGCGGAACGAAATAAGAAGCGCTGATCGGCCGTCGCGAGCATGCGTTTGGAAGAGGGGCCCTAGGTTCTCCGGCTTCAAGCGATCAGTGGATTGCCACTTAAGAAACGGCGGCACGCAAAGCGCGCGAGCCGTGCTGACTGGAAAAGGGGGAGAAACCAGAAAATACAAAAAAGGCCAGACCATGGCCGCGAACGCCATGTGTGTGGCGAATTGCTGATTCTGAGGAAATCAGTAATTCTCCACATACTGGATAGCGCTCGAAGCTCCGCTCTTAAGAAACGCCTCTAATTCAAGGCCGCCGTTTTTTCACGGGCCGGCTCGGTGATGATCTCGCCGCCGCGCTTTTCGGCTTGACTGTCAGCACCGGACACGGCGCTTCCCGTATGACGCGTTCGGCCACGCTTCCGAGCACGAGACGGCGGAGTCCCCTCCGCCCGTGCGTTGCCATTACGATCAGATTGGCGCGCAGGCGTTTCGCCGCTTGCAAAACCTCGACGGCCGGATCGCCCATCATGACTTCGATTTGGTAGCGGGCTTCGCAGGTGACTTTCTGGCGTGCCAGCCGCTCCAGCCTGGTTCGTGCGGCGGTCTCCATCTTACCGAAGGGTAATGCCACTTCCGGTCCGGGAGGCATCGCGACTACATGAAGCAGGTGGAGAGTTGCCTTGCCTTCTTGCGCCAGCTCGGACGCGAGCCGCAGCGCAAGGAGTGAGTTTGGGTCGAAGTCGACTGGACAGAGAATTTTCTTGAACTGCGGCATTTGGCCCTTTTTAACGAGCGCAACCAGCCGAACTCGAGTGAACAGCCGCGCACTTGCGCTGCTGATAAGCCTTACGAAGCATACATTAGACGCCGCAAAATTGGGACCTTCAGAAAGTCCAATGCGATCAGGTAGAGGACGCCTGCCAAAATAGCTAACACGACCACGGAGTCCGGGAGAGGCGCCATCAGAATTCCACCCGTGGATAAGAGGCACCATGCATCTGCAGCAGCAGCCTCAACCAGGGGGAGCGGCGAGAGTGACCTTCCCCCTCGCCGCTGGTTTAATATACATGAGGGTATGCCGCGCAGTACTTAGCCATCGTGCCGGAAGTATTGGCAGGAAAAGAGGTCACGACATGAGCCAGTCAGAGCCGACGGGCTTTTCCAAATCCTCGCGAGACGTGCGATCCGGTCGCCTTACTTGGCTCTGGCTTCTCGTCGGATTCGGTTTGTTGCCGTTTACGATCGTGCAGACGATGATTCCGCTGGCGGCATGGCTGGCGCCGATATTCCTGCTGCGCTTCGCCCGCACTGCCCGTCGGGCGTCGGTCGCGTTACCGCTGATCTTCCTCGCCGAGGCAATCGGCAATTGGATTGCGCTTCGCGGCGGCGGCGATGTGGGCAACATCTATATGGCAGTGTTTGGATTGATCCTTTTCTCACCATTCAGGGGACTGGTGTCCACGTTGCCTTACGCAGCCGACCGCCTGCTCGGATCGCACCTCGACGAGAAGACGCGCACGTTGGTGTTCCCGCTGGCGTATGTGAGTGTCGATGGGCTAATGACGTTGTTGCCGGCGGTCAACTCGACGGCTTCGTTTGTCTATTCGCAATACGACAGTCTCGCTTTGATGCAGATCGTCTCGATCACCGGGATGTGGGGCATCACATTCCTCATCGGGTGGGGCGCCTCGACTGTTAACGCCCTTTGGGAACGTGGTTTCGACTGTCGAGCCGCGCGCGGCGTGGTAATTTCCTTTGCCGCCGTGCTGATAGCGGTCGTCCTGTTCGGAAGCATCCGGTTGAACTTTGCCGCGCCATCCTCGCCGACCGTCATGGCGGCCACCGTTACTATTGATCACGCTGTTTACGAGCGCGCAATCAGCCCACCATTCAATTGGGCAACCTTCTACCGATCGACAGATGACGAGCGTGCCGCCGTTCGCCCGCAACTCAAGGCAACCGTCGACCAGATGCTGGAGCGCAGCGAATCCGCCCTGCGCGCCGGCGCGAAGATCGTCGGCTGGCAAGAGGCGTCGGCTCAGGTCTTGGAAGAGGACCGGCAACAAACCCTGGACCGGGCGTCTGACTTGGCCAGGCGCTACGATGCCCATATGCAGATCGAACTCAGCGTATTCACGCGAGCCATGACGCATCACTACTATCGTAATCAGTCAATCTTGATCGACAACACGGGGCGGTTATTGGCAACCTACGAAAAGACCTACCCGGTCATTCCTGGCGAAGCCTACGTCTCGATCCCAGGGCCTGGAAAGCTGCCCGTCGCGAACACGCCCCATGGCCGCATGGCCACGGCGATCTGCAACGACTTTCATTTCCCGGCGCTTGCCCGGCAGGCCGGACGGAACGACGTCGACATCATGATGGCGCCTTACAACGACGCAATCCCATTTGGGCAGCAAGACGCCTTTGTCGCGATTTTCCGCGCCATCGAAAATGGCTATTCGATGGTGAAAGCCACCGGCAACGGCCCGTCCATGATCACCGACTACCAGGGACGTGTGCTGGGCCGGCAAAACTATGGCGACGGCGGCGGGGTTATGCTGGCCACCGTTCCGACGCACGGTGTCAGCACTATCTACAGCCGGATCGGCGATACGTTCGCCTACTTGTGCGCTGCCGGATTGATTTTCCTCGCGGTTTGGGCGTTTGTCGGCACCTCACACCGCGCCCACGCCGATGCGGGCGCGAAACCGCCTGGACCTTGCAGAGGTAGGCCGTCTGTTCTAAACCGAGAGCTGGAATCGAAGACTCTGAACGGAAACCCCGTTTAATGGGGGATGATCTCGTCCGCGCGAAAAACAATGCCGGATGGGATGGAGATTGGGATGCGCTGGATTGTTGCGATGCTCGCTCTGATTGGAGCGACGATGGTCGGATGTTTACAGGTACAGCCGCAACCACCCCTGCCGGCAACGACAATGAGTTCTTGGGGACCCGCCGGAGGCTTCACGCTGTCATCCGGGGCAACTTGCGCCGGTCATGCGGCGCTCAACGCCGGACACGCTTCGGTTAGTGACCCGTGCTTCACGGGCACCGATAACGTCGTGATGTGCACCGACACGACGGCGGCCAATGCCGTGCAGTGCAGTCCCGGATCTGGCTATCTTACGATCTCCGGTGCCGGGGACGACATGATTTCATACGCCCGGATGAAGTAGTGGTCATGGAAAATGAGAAACGCTCGCCGAGTGCTTCGCTGATCGACCGCTACTGGAAATCCATTCCGAGCTGGAAAAAAGAACGGGCCAGCGTTCGCCTTCATTAACGCCAGCTCGTTGCCTACTCGGAAGATAGGGATAACCGAGTCGGCACCTACTCTGTACCAGATTGCCGCGTGATACGGCGACGGGATTCAAGTGTGGGTAGGCTGTTTTGCTAAAGAACGCGTTCGAACAGCGTTCCGCTGATCCACCAACCGTGGCAAGGAAGGTTATGCGGTCTAGATGTTTTCGAGTAACTGTGTCGTGACGGACGATCCGCGGCTGAAGTCGAGATAAGTCGCGCGATGTCGTGGTTCACGATCTTGCTCGCGGGCCGCATCGGGTTGCGCTACCCAGGCATTTCGGCACCCTGTGACGCTTGCGATTTTGGCCGCGCGCGATGACATGACTTAGTGCGCGAGCGAGAGCAGCGAACCCACGATGTACGCGACGGTGATGAGGCCGAAGATCGCGCCCGGCATCTCGTTCAGCATGCTGTACTGTGCGAACCGGGTCGCATCGCTAGTGGCTTCCGCTTCATTGATCGATGCAATTCCTGAATACCTTGCCTGACTGGTTGCGGCGTTCATCTCAAATTCCTCCCGTAAGTTCTTTGGATGACTTCAGGCCAGCGCCAGCAGCGAGCTGACGATGTATCCGAGCGTGATCAGACCGAACACGACGCCGGGCAGTTCGCTCAGCATGCTGTTCTCCGCGATCCGTCGCCCGACAGTCGATCCCGCCGCTTCGTTCGCATTGGCGATTGCGTTGAGGGTTGCTTCATTGGTTGCTGCGTTCATCTTCAGGTCCTCCCGTCTTCGTTGACTGACAGGTGGTACAGCAAGTGATGTGCCGTCCGAAAATCTCTCGATTTGCCTATGAGTTTTATTCCCACCATTCACGTAGAGAGAGTCCCTGGTGCAAAAACTTCTTTTTAATTAATAGCTTATAGCTAGTCGCAAAATACGAGCAAAAGTCAGCTTGATTGCGCTATTCGCAGTAAATTTCCTATTTCGCGAACCAGCGCAATCGATCGAGTGCAGCTATTTTGCGGCAGCTTGGCCGCACAAATGGCGGGGGCCACACTGCAAGAGCCGGCTCACCGCGCCAATCGAGAACAGGGGACAAACCGCAGAGTTGAGCACGATCCAGCAGCTTGTGCCCGCCTTATTGCACGCGCAAATTACGCATTTGGCTCCGACCAGCAGCCAGCGATCTAATCGACAAATTTGGCGGCTTTGCCCGTGGGTCCCGTTGCGTCTGAAAGCCGAGTCCGACAAAGAGGTGAAGCCTGTGTATGACGAATTGCTGATTCTTGGGGATATCAGAAATTGGCCACACACAGGTCACCGGTCTGCACAGATCCTCGCTGCACCGCTATAATGGGCACAGATGAGACTCGGTGACTTTTCCTTCGGCCGCGTTCGGATCGACGGCGTCCTGTACGATCACGACGTAGTGATCGATCGCGGCGAGGTGCGCAAGCGCAAGAAGAAAGCTTCCAAAAAGTTCCGCGTGGAATTCGGGCACACTCCCCTCTCGCTCGAAGAAAGGATCCCGTGGAAGTGTCGACGGCTGGTTATCGGCACCGGGCGCACAGGCGGCCTGCCGGTGATGGAAGCCGTCGCGCTTGAAGCCAAGCGCCGAGGTGTGGAGCTGACGATTCTTCCGACAGAGGAAGCGATCGGCCAGCTCAAGCTGGGCGGCGACGAAATCAACGCGATTCTGCACCTCACCTGTTGAGCTGCTGCGATCAAGCGCGTAAGCCCGGACAAACGTTTCGCGGCCGTTGATGCCATCTACCACGAGGAGAGGTCTCAAAGCGCACTCTCGACTGCTATCTAAACGCGATGCCCCGCAATACGAACATCCTTCGAAGATCATCGACGCTTCCGACATCTCTGGGCAAGCCGCGTACTGCACGCAGCCGTTCACATGCATCGATAGCGACTGCGGCACTATCAATGATGATGCTGATGTTGCTCTCGAAGCCGGGGCGCGCCCTCGCGACGTGGTCGATTGTCGCAGTCGATCCCGACACGCACGAAGTAGGCGTCGCGGTCGCATCGTGCGTCAGTGGGGTATCGATTACGCCGATTCTGGTGCCCGGCAAGGGCGTGTTTATCGCGCAAGCGATGTCTAATCTTAGATCGAAAGATGTCGCCGCAAAGCTCATGGCGGATGGCGCCACCGCCGATGAAGTTCTCTCTCGCGTTCTCGATCCCGCCTTTGATCCCGAAGGGCGACTGATCAACTTCGGCGAAGGCGGGCCGATCAGGTTCATCAGATTCTTCGGTTCGAATTGGCGCCAGTACGGTGTCGCAACTCTGAGCGGCGATCGGCGGACCGCGAGCTTCACAGGCAGATCGGTGCAGTCCTGGTGCGGCAGCGCACACGACGATGCGGTTTCGGTGCAGGGGAACATACTGCGCAGCGGCGACATAGTGGCGGGGGCATTGAAGGCATTCGAGACGCGGCCGCCCGGGTGTGTTCCAACCTTGGCGGATAGACTGATGTCCGCGCTGCTCGCAGGTGCAGCGGCGGGCGGCGATCGGAGATGCACCAAAGAGTGGGTAGCCCATTCAGCCTATCTGGCCGTTGCGAAAGCGGGCGACAGCCCTGGAAAGCCGTCGCTCTCTCTTGGCGACGATCGGCAAAACCGGCCCGGCTCGCTGACTTCCTTTCTCAAACAAATGGCCATTCCGGATCGCGGAGATGGTGGACCAAGCCCTGTTCTGATGCTGCGCGACAAGTACATCGCATGGTCGGCGCAGCATCGAGACGGCGCTCCCGCGTGCCTCACGGAACCCAACGCGCCATGGCTGAGCGGCGCTCGCTAGCCCACGCGCCCAACTCGGCTCCTGGCTCGCGGAGCACGGTATGACGCACACTCGCGGCAAGCCCTATCACCTGATGACCCAGGGCAAGATCGAGCGCTACCACCGCTCCATGAAGAACCAGATCCTGCTCGAGAACTACTACCTGCCAGGTCAGCTCGAACAGCGTCTGACCGTGTGTGTGGCGAATTGCTGATTCTGGGGAAATCAGTAATTCGCCACACACAGGCGTGCGTCGGTTGGTGTTTGCCCACCTTTCACCAGTCGGCATCGGGCTGGCGTCTCAGGTGCGCTGCCCGATTCTTCCTTCAGGCTAATTGTCTTTCATGTGCGGATCGTCCTCTGCGACGCATTGTGCTTGACACAGAACGTAGTGCGAGCCTGGGTTTCGTTCGCTGCGCCGCGCGAGCGCAGCGCGTTGAGTCTGGGCGGCTAGAGCTTGTCGGTGCAGAACGAGATCCCGCGGCCTCGCTCCCTTCGTTAAGGGGAAAGATGTGGCTGATCCTCCACTGGCTCAGTGGAGCTGGCCAGCGCGTAGGCAAAGGGACTTCCAAATCGCGCTGCCGCTAGAGGTTGGTTCGTTCCGCACGACGCTTAATCCCCCGGAGCTGTCGCGCCTGCATAATACCGTGGCCGAAGAGTGCGATGGGCCCCATCAGCCAGCGCGGAAGCCTCGCGAGCAACGCATAGACGTGTTCGATAGGGCGCGGAGAGGCAGCCGGTTTGGCCGCTCCAACCGGCGGCCATTGCGAGCTGTGTCAATAATCATCCGAAAGTCACCCACATTTATCATTTGAAACTCCCCCACCGGTTTAGTTCTGCTGGGGGAGCGCGAGGGGGATTCCCCCTCGCCACTCCGTGTAGAAGCCATCAGGTTCATGCGTCGGCCGGGCTTTCGAGTTTAGGTTTGAGCAGTCCGGCCTTGAGCTTCTCCTTGAGTCTGAAGCTTTCGCCTTTGATGTTGATCGTGATCGAATGATGGAGGAGACGGTCGAGGATGGCGCTGGCGATCACCGGGTCGCCGAACACCTCACCCCAGGCACCGAGACTTTGGTTGCTGGTAATAATAATCGAGCCGCGCTCGTAGCGGCGCGAGACCAGCTGGAAGAACAGGTTGGCGCCCTGGCGGTCGATCGGCAGATAGCCAATCTCGTCGATTATTAAAAGCTGAGGCTGACTGAGTATCTTCAGCCGTTCCTCCAGTCGGCCTTCGGCCAAGGCCTTGCCGAGCATGGCGATCAGCGCGGTCGCACTGCTGAACAAGGTGCGCACGCCGTGCTCGCAGGCCTTCATGCCGAGCGCCACGGCCAGATGGCTCTTCCCCACGCCAGGCGGACCGAGGAACAAGACGTTATCGCCGCTCTCCATGTAGCGGCCAGTCGTCAGTTCCCGGATCTGCTTGGGATCGATCGAAGGCTGGAACTTGAAGTCGAAGCTCTCCAGGGTCTTCTGGAACGGGAAACGCGCCATCGCGATCCGCATCTGATGATGCTTCTGGGCCTTCGAGCCAACCTCAAGCGAAAGCAGTTCGTCGAGGAACTCGGCGTAAGAAATTTCCTTTTTCGCCGCCTGCTCCAAGCGCGCGGTGAGTTCGTTCTCAACCTGATAGAGCCGCAGCTGATGACAGTGTTCGCGTAGGCGTTCGAGTTGCGGGGTACTCATTGCGCGCCACCTCCTTCGCCCTGGCTGGCGGCCTCGTAGAGCGCTAGATCGCGCACCATCACTTCGCCGAGCGGCCCGAAGTTCGGATCGAAACGCGGTGGCGACGGTGGTCCGTTGCGCCGGCCGACGCGCAGCAGTCCGGCGTAATGCGCCTGCTCCATCAGCACGCTGTAACGCGCGGCCTTCTGATGGCGTGCGACGAGTCGATCCTGGTGGAAGATCTCGTAATGCTCGGTGCTCTCGTGGACACTGACTATCAGTCCCACGTATTCGACCGGGACTGAGTAACGCGCCGCACCGACCGCCACCAAGGCGTCGTTGGCCACCCGGCGCAGCCGCACCCGTTCGTAGCGATATGGCGGGCGGCTCCCCAGCGGTGTCAGCTGCTCGCGGGCAAAGCGATCGATCGGCCGCTCGTGCGTGGTCCCATGGATGCGCAGGTCGGCGACCTCGCCACTCCAGCGCTCGAGCCAGCCGTTGAGTTCCTCCCACGAGGAGAAGCGCCGGCCCGCCAGCGCGTTGCGCTTGACGTACTTCACCCCGCTCTCGACCTTGCCCTTGGTGCGCGCCCGGTAGGGCTGGCAGGCCCGCGGCGTGAAACCATAGTAGCGTGCGAAATCCTCGAACAACGGATGCCACAGCACCTTGTTCTCGCGCCGCCCCAGCACCAGCGTACGCGGATTATCATACAGACAGCTGAGCGTCACACCACCAAAATGGCGAAACGCGCGCTCGTGGCCGTCGAGCAGCGTGGCCAGCCGCTCGTTGCGATATCCGCGGGTAAACAGGCGCCGGGAATAACCCAACGTGAACACGAACAGGTGGACCGTCTCCGGCTGCTCCCCGATCCAGACCTGCAGCTGACCATAGTCGACCTGCGCCTGTTCGCCCGGCTCAGTCTCGAACCTTACCGTCGCGGCTTCCTGCCAACGCCGGCGATCACGACGTGGCTTTAACAGGCGCTGCACCTGCTGATAACTGCCACTGAACCCCAGCGCCACCAGTTCCCGATGCAGCACCACTCCGTTCCAGTCCACTTCTGGCCCGCGCCGCTCGATGAACTCAATGTACGGATCGATCGCGCGCGGCCGCGCGCCGCCTTGCCGCGGTTGCCAGCCGCCGATCCGCAGCCAGCGCCGCACGGTCTTCCGATCCACCGCCAACTCCCGCGCGATCTGTCGCGTGCTTTCGCCCCGCTCCCGCCGCGCCACCATCTCCCGCACCAGGTCCGCGCGCAACATCTGCCCCTCCGCCGCTCCCATTGCTATCGGCGGAAAAGCTACTCCTTCCAGCTGCTCTTCCATGCTCTCCTCCTCCTAAGTCAGGTGGGGGAGTTTCAAATGATAATTACTGGGGGAGATTCACATGATTGCTGACACGAGGTTCCGCCCTGTTCCGAGAGCCACGCGGCAATATGTAGCGGATAGTCAGACGTGTGCTGAGGCCGCTTGCTGGTCCATCGATCACACTGTCTTCCACTTCCTTGAGCCTGCTCATGACTTGGCAGACTTGCGGCACGCGGTTTTCGCCTCCAAGCCCGCTGTGAACATCGCCCGCGCGGATATCGACGTGCGAAGCTCCTTTGGATTGAGCCTCAGCCCATCGCCGCCGAATTTCCTTCTCGACATCCTGCGCGCTAAGCATTTTGGGGCAGCCTCGTTTTCGTTCGTCTCGTTCCGCCGCGCTCTGAATGGGGCGGATCTTCTGCTACAGAAGCCTCAATTGTCCCTCTTCACTGTATCGCTCGATCGCCGAGCGCGTAGAGTCGGACAATACAAAGTCATCGCCATGCCTTTCAATGACGCTCCGCCTCACTAGGTCGGAAAGAACATCATCCATGTAGCCCTCGGGACGCTGAGTGAGTTTGCACAAGGCGGCAACCGACAACTGAAGTCTGGCACGCAGCGCCCTCAACACGATCAAGTCATTCAGGCGAAGGTTTAGAGTCCCGGCGAAGTCCCGAATGAACATCGCGAATGCCTTGTCGCGCTTTGTACGAATCGTGACGCTAAATGAATCGAGGGTCGATTCCATCACCGGAAAGTCCAGTCCGTGCGCCAGAGACTGAAAATATACTCTGTTGATTCCAGTTCCCGCTTTGTCGCAATAGCCATATTGCCTTGCGGCTTCTGCCAGCAGCAGATTTCTGTAGACCGGGGTTGCATGAAGGAGATTCTCTACTGTGAGCGAACCCAACAGCCCTCCCGGATTTTGAATTTCTATTTCATCGCTCCGCAGGCTGATATGAACGGCCCCTGCTGTCCTGTAACAGCGATGAATATACGCGTTGAACAGAAGCTCCCTGATGACCTCTTCGGGAACCTCCACTTCCATTTTTCGCAGATGGCTCTTGATCTGCGGCAGATAGCATCCAACCGACTCAATGATGTTCAAGGTTCTTGAACTCGTCAGGGGATTATTTTGCGCGGTCTCATCAGCGAATACGGTTTCGGCGTTCGGCAACTCTGAGCGGATCGACTTTTCAGTCCCAAACATAAGCAAAGCCGCGACCGTCGGCACGCGGGAAGAAGCTGTCGCGCTCTCGACCCTCTTCAGAAGATCCATGTCGGAGAGGTGGTCCCAGGGCCGATTTCCCAACTGTCGGACACCCGGAAACCTGCTCTCTCTGTGGTGCGCAGCATTCACAATGGTATTTGAGTTGAGCGCGTTCTTGCCGAGCTGCTCCGCCAGCAACTCCGAAAAATCATCTCTCTCCGTGTAATACTCAGGACGGCATTCCGTGTTCGTGCGGACGAAGCTGACGCCTTGGCTCGTTCGATGTCCGCTCGCATGCTTTTTTCTCTCAATCTGGATCACAAACAAATCTGCCGCAGGAGTGCCCCGAAGATTGAAGGGAGGCTCGCTCAATCGTAAAACCTGACAGGGGACCGGTGGTCGCGTCAGGTCGCGAATCCTCATGCGGAACCAGTCACAGGTGATCTCCGGATAGGGACAGGGGATTATGGCGGCAGACCCGATGGTACGATCGTCGACGCCGACGATGACGAGACCGCCTTCCGTGTTCGCCAGACAAACAGTCGCTTCGGCAACTACGCGCGAAAGTTCCTTTTCATCTTGGCACCACCCTTTGAATTCGAGCGTTTGCGTCTCGAGTCGCCCTGCCGGGCACTCGCGCAACTGGTCAAGAATTCCGGTGACTTGGGATAATTTCAACACTTGCTAACCCATGTCGAGCAGATAGCGAGGAAGCGGAAAACAGGTAATTCCGATCTCTGCAAATTCGGCGATTCTCGCCGGCAGGATATCGGGACAGGCCACAGCGAGCCGGAGGCGCGCAGCCTCTATATGAAACGTCTCGGCGTACAGCCTCTTGTGCCGCCTCAACTGCCCGACCGCCTTGTCCAGCTCCTCTTGTTTGACTTTCACCTCGACGATCAGGAACAGCCCCGCGCTGTCGAGAAAGAGCAGGTCGATCGAACCTCCCTCACCTGATGAAGACGACACCGCAACTTCGGCACCGCGAAAGGTCAACCCCGGCTCCAGCAGACCGGGGTTTGCCGCAAGATGATCGGCAATCCGGTCGTGCCGTTTCACGCGTTTGCGTCGCGCCACGCCGCCCACTGCCCACGGCTCGCGCTTGAGCAGAGACTCGAGAAAATCCTCGGGCTCCACGTAGCCGTTTTCGAGCTCGCAAGGAAAGACGTTCCGCAACTCACTTTCAACGCTCACCAGCAGCGCGTGCGACGGAAACCAGCTGAAATGATATTTGTTGCTGCCGAACTGGCGCCCCAGACCGACCTTCTTCACCATCGCGAATTCCTGAAGACGCTTCAGCATGGCGCTTTCGTCCGCCTGTGTCGGAAAAGCCTCGCCGTGTTCGACCACCCTGAAGTCGCAGAGCAATCCTCCAGCCTTGGCCGCTGTCAGATCCCCGACGAGGCGGTCGTGGACCCGCTCCCCGCCATCGTCGCTCAGACGCTCCCGGCGAAAGTAGTAGTCGATGTGGGGTTGCTCTAATTCCGTCATCGCCCCAGCCTCCCGCACTCAATTCCGGCCATCTATCATCCTAGTCCCGCGCACGAACCTCAACGCTTGCGGCAACTCTCCGTCAACAAAGCGCAACCGTAGCGAATGACGGTAGTCATTTCCGAACCCAACTCCTGATCCCCAAATCCTGACCCCGTTCATGGCGTTCGCTCCGCTAGCACGCCGCGCCAGCCCTTCGGGCCGCTCCGCTCTGTCACGTCCTGCCGCCCGCTGCGCTCACCAGCAGCCCGGAGTCTCCGAATTTTTCGTCGCCCTCATCCTGGGTGAGAGGGACGACGGAAAAATTCCCCTTTTTGGGGACAGGAGAAACAAAATGGACGTGTACCAAATCGTAACCGACAAGATCGTTGCCATGCTGGAGACTGGCGTTGTGCCTTGGCGCAGGCCGTGGACCTCTGCCGGACTGCCGCGCAATCTCGTAAGCAAGAAGCCGTATCGTGGCATCAACCACTTTTTGTTATCCGCGAGCATGTATGTCTCGCCGTTCTGGTTGACGCTGAAACAGGCTAACGAGCTTGGCGGAAGCGTCCGCAAGGGCGAGCAAAGCACCGCCATCGTCTTCTGGAAGGTTGACCAAAAGCAAAACGATACAGACGACGCCGACAACGAGGAAACGCAGCGCCGGTTTGTTCTGCGATATTATCGCGTATTCAACCTCGAACAATGCGACCTGCCGCAAGCCAGGCTCGACAAACTGCCGAAGATTGAAACGTACGACCACAACCCCATCGATGCGGCGGAATTGATTATCGCCAACATGCCGCAGCGCCCGGAACTCGAAACCGCCGGGTCGAAAGCGTTCTACAGCTCGGTAACTGACCGCGTGACCATGCCGCCGCGCGAACTGTTCACGACCGCTGAAGAATTTTACGCGACGCTTCTTCATGAACTGACTCATGCAAGTGGACATCCGAAGCGCCTTGCGCGCGAGACGATTACCGAAGCGGCCCCGTTTGGCTCCGCGACATATTCCAAAGAGGAACTCTGCGCCGAAATGGGATCGGCTTTCCTTTGCGCGGAAGCAGGAATCTCGCCGGTCGTAATCGAGAACCAGGCCGCGTATGTCGCCGGCTGGCTCAGCAAGCTTCGCGACGACCGCAAGCTTCTGGTTTACGCCGCAGCCCAGGCACAGAAGGCCGCAGACTTCATTCTTGGCCGACAATTCTCCGGAAACTAGGCAAAAGCGGCGCGGCCCCTCTCACGAGGGGCCGCGCTTTTTTGTCCACCATCGATCCAAAGGTCTGATCCGCCCCACATGGAAACAGCGGGACACCATGTCCCGCCCCTGCGCCGAGGATGGAAACCAGCCTTCCAAAGAAGGCCTTTTGGGACCCGCCGGCGAACGCTACAAATGCAGCCCTGCTCCCGCCAAACGGGAAAGAACGTCCTGGAAATCTCACGGCACTCAGAGCCGCCCATGCACGAGTCGGCAAGCGCAATGAACGGACCCGGTTTTGTCCGGAGCGCGGCGAACGCGTAACTGACTGGAATTTCGAGCAGGTGCACAGACCGAAACACCGTGAGTTAAGGCGGACCGCCTTTTTCCGTAACGCCCGGCGCAAGAGAGAATCGTGGAAGCATTGTTCTCCGCGTGGCATAGTGCCGAATACGTGGCCGAACACAGCAAGGATGTAGGGTCGCCACGTCGCAAGCGAGGGGCGGCATGAGTCACGTGGTTACGCCGGGGAGAGCGAACAATTGAACGCCGTTGAAATAGAAGAAGCCATTTCGCAATTGGCGGATCAGGCGTTTGACCCCGAGAACTTTCCGTATGCCTTCCTCGAGGCTTTCGGCAACAAGGAGACGACGATCAAGAGGCTGCGCGCCGGCGCCTCGAACAAATCGGACCTTGGCGGAGTTCTTCAGACCAACAACATTCACATCGCCACATGCGACACGCGACAGATCACGAAGACGCTCAAGGCCCTGAAGGAGAGCCCCGCGACCTCAAAAGCGAAAGCAAAGTTCATCCTGGCGACCGACGGTGTGGATTTTGAGGCCGAGGACTTGGCGAGCGGCGAAACCGTTGCCTGTGCGTACAAGGATTTTCCCGACCATTTCGGCTTCTTCCTGCCGCTTGCCGGCATCAGTACCATCAGGCAAATCACTGAAAACGCCTTCGACATCAGGGCGACCAGCCGCCTCAACCGGCTCTACGTCGCACTCCTGAAGGAGAACCCCGCATGGGGAACGGCCGACCGGCGCCACGATATGAACCACTTCATGGCGCGGCTGATCTTTTGTTTCTTCGCCGAGGACACCGGCATCTTCAACAACCGCCTGTTCACCGACACGGTCGAGCAGATGAGTGCCAAGGACTCGTCGAACTCCCATGAGGTCATCAGTATCCTGTTCCGCGCCATGAACACCAAGGCCGCCGATCGGGCTGCGGCGAACATTCCCCGGTGGGCCGACGCCTTTCCTTATGTGAACGGCGGACTGTTTTCGGGCAGCCTGGACGTTCCGCGTTTCAGCAAGATCGCCCGCTCCTATCTTCTCCACATCGGCAATTTGGATTGGAAGAAGATCAACCCGGATATCTTCGGGTCGATGATCCAGGCGGTCGCGGAGGACGAGGAGCGCGGCGCGCTTGGCATGCACTACACGAGCGTGCCCAACATCCTCAAGGTGCTCAACCCGCTCTTCCTCGACGACCTGCGCGCGAAGCTTCAGGAAGCCGGCGCGAATCCACGCATGCTGCTCAACGTGCGCAATCGCATGGCGAGAATCCGAGTGTTCGACCCTGCCTGCGGTTCCGGCAACTTTCTCGTCATTGCCTACAAGGAAATGCGCGCGATCGAGGCCGAGATAAACAAACGGCGCGGCGAACCGGACCGGCGCTCGGAAATTCCCAAGACTAACTTTCGCGGCATCGAGCTGCGCGACTTTCCGGCGGAAATCGCACGTCTCGCTCTCATCATCGCCGAGTACCAGTGCGACGTGCTCTATCGCGGGCACAACTTGGCGTTGGCCGAGTTTCTGCCGCTTGACAAGCAGAACTGGATCACCTGCGGCAATGCGCTGCGGCTGGACTGGCTGAGCATCTGCCCGCCGACAGGAACGGGCGTGAAATTACAGACGGACGACCTGTTCAGCACACCATTGGATCAGGCACAGATCGACTTCGAGAACGAAGGAGGCGAGACCTATATCTGCGGGAATCCGCCTTACAAAGGAAGCCAAACGCAGACCAAAGAACAAAAATCAGACCTCGCCCAGGTATTCGACCCTTACGGTATCTCATCCAAGCAAATCGACTACGTTGGCGGTTGGTTTATGAAAGCAGCGGAATACGCCCAACACACGATGGCAGAGTCGGCATTTGTGAGCACGAACTCCGTATGTCAGGGGCGTATCGTGCCAATCTTGTGGCCCAAGATTTTTGAGACAGGCTCGATCATCCGCTTCGCGCACACCTCGTTCAAATGGGCTAATCTCGCCAGCTACAACGCCGGCGTGACCGTCGCTATCATTGGCCTTTCGAAATCAGAGTCCAAGAAACGCTATCTGTTTGATCTGAGTCGTGACGGTGAAACTACGGTCAGAGAGGCCAACAATATTACGCCATATCTGACTATCGGACAGAATATTCTCGTGACCGGCCAGCGAGAGAGTATCGCGGGCTTGCACGATATGTCGTTCGGAAACATGCCGGTTGATGGCGGGAATCTCCTCCTCTCGGCTGAGGAAGTTGAGGAGCTCCACCTGACCGAGAGCGAGAAAGATACCTTTATCCGTCGCATTTATGGGTCAGCGGAGTTCATTCGAGGCCTTGTACGCTATTGTCTTTGGATTACAGACGACCAACTCGAAACTACGCGGGCGATTGCGCCAATTCGCAGACGAATTGATGAAGCGCACGCCATGCGCCTTGCTAGCAAGGATTCTGGCACTAGAGAGATGGCAGTCCGAGCGCATCAGTTTCGAGAGATGAACGAGGCGAAGGCGCACACGCTAATTCTGCCGGGGGTCTCCTCTGAAGGAAGAGAGTATTTGCAGATTGGTCTTCTTGACAACCGATCCGCTGTAAGCAACCTCGCCTTTGCGCTTTACGACGCCCCGCTATGGAACATGGCTCTCATCGCCTCGCGTCTGCACCTGGTCTGGATCGCCACGGTGTGCGGCAAGCTGGAAACACGATACCGCTATTCCAACACCCTCGGCTGGAACACCTTTCCCATTCCCGCGCTCACCGAGAAGAACAAGGCCGACCTCACGCGCTGCGCCGAGAACATCTTGCTGGCGCGTGAGCATTTTTTCCCCGCGACAATTTCCGAACTCTACGACCCCGATCGCATGCCTGCCGACCTGCGCACGGCGCATGAGCATAATGACGAGGTGCTTGAGCGCATTTATATCGGCCGCCGCTTCAAGAACGACACGGAACGGCTGGAAAAGCTGTTCGACCTCTATTCCAAAATGACCGCCTCGGCGGGACCGGCCAGAAAACGAAAGGCAGAGACAGGAGCATGACCATTGACGTGAAATCAGTCCCCTCCATTTCGGTTTCCTACGCCCGGAATGGCAGCTCGACAAAGGCCAACGCTCTCGGCATGCGGCCGATGCAAGAGCGTGCGTACGAAAAACGCGGTGAGCAGTACCTGCTGATCAAGTCGCCGCCTGCGTCGGGCAAGAGCCGTGCACTCATGTTCATCGCGCTCGACAAGCTTCACCGCCAAGGGCTTAAGCAAGCGATCATCGTCGTGCCGGAAAAAGCCATCGGAGCGAGCTTCTACAACGAGCCGCTGACCAAGTTTGGCTTTTGGGAAGACTGGCGCGTGGAACCAAAATGGAACCTCTGCAACGCGCCCGGTGAGGACAACGGCGGAAAGGTCAAGTCCGTTGGGGCGTTTCTTGAGAGCGCCGACAAGGTGCTGGTCTGCACGCACGCGACGTTCCGCTTCGCCGTCGATGAATATGGCGTCGAGAAGTTCGACGACCGGCTGATCGCCGTGGACGAGTTTCACCACGTTTCGGCCAACCCCGACAACAAACTCGGCCTGCAGCTTGGCCAGTTAATCGCCCGTAACCGCGTGCATATCGTGGCGATGACCGGCTCTTACTTCCGGGGCGACGCCGAAGCCGTGCTCGCCCCGCAGGACGAGGCGAACTTCGACAGCGTCACCTATACCTACTATGAACAGCTCAATGGCTACGAATACCTGAAGCAGCTCGATATCGGTTATTTCTTCTATAGCGGCTCTTATGTGGATGACATCCTGAAGGTGCTCGACCCGGCGGAGAAGACGATCATCCACATTCCCAATGTCAATTCGCGCGAGAGCACGAAGGACAAGATCAGGGAGGTGGAGCACATCATTGGGGCATTGGGAGAGTGGCAAGGGATTGACCCCGCGACGGGATTCCAGCTCGTCAAAACGCCAGAAGGACGCGTACTCCGCATTGCTGACCTGGTCGATGACGATCCCAACAGACGCGACCGCGTTTCCGCTGCACTGAAAGACCCGGCGCAGAAGGACAACCGGGACTATGTGGACATCATCGTGGCACTCGGCATGGCAAAGGAAGGCTTCGACTGGATATGGTGCCAGCACGCGCTGACCGTCGGCTATCGATCGAGCTTGACCGAAATCGTGCAGATCATCGGGCGTGCGACCCGCGACGCACCGGGCAAGACGCGCGCGCGCTTCACGAACCTGATTGCCGAGCCAGACGCTTCCGAGGAAGCAGTCACCGAGGCGGTGAATGATACCTTGAAGGCCATCGCGGCGAGCCTGCTTATGGAGCAGGTGCTTGCGCCGCGCTTCGAGTTCAAGCCAAAGCACCAGGAAAACGGACCTACCCCCGGTTTCGACTACGGTGAAGGCGGTTATGACCCCAACAAATGCAATGTCGGCTTCAACGAGCAGACGGGGCAGTTCCAGATCGAGATCAAAGGACTCGCCGAACCCAAAAGCAAGGAAGCCACGCGGATCTGTCAGGAGGATTTGAACGAAGTTATTGCCGCCTTCGTTCAAGACAAGACCGCCCTTGAGCGCGGTCTGTTCGACGAGGAGCTGGTGCCCGAGGAGCTGACGCAGGTGCGTATGGGGAAGATCATCAAGGATAAATACCCGGAACTTGACGAAGATGGTCAGGAAGCAGTGCGCCAGCACGCCGTTGCCGCCCTCAACTTGACACAACAAGCCAAGCAGGTTGCGATCGGCGGCGGCGGGGACGACGCCGAGCAGGCCGCCAACACCGCCTTGATTGACGGCGTGCGCAGGTTTGCGATGGATGTGCGCGAACTCGACATCGACCTGATCGACCGTATCAACCCGTTCGGCGAGGCCTATGCGATCCTCGCAAAGACCATGAGCGAGGATAGCCTGAAACAAGTCGCGGCAGTGATTGCTGCCAAGCGCACGAGCTTGACGCCGGAGGAAGCGAAGGAGCTTGCCTTGCGCGCCTTCAGGTTCAAGAAGGAACGGGGACGGCTCCCCTCGCTCACCTCGCAGGATGCCTGGGAAAGGCGGATGGCAGAAGGCGCCGCCGCCTTCGTCCGCTACAAGGATGAGGGTCGCTATGAGTGACATCGACCTCGACGAACTGCGCTCGGAACTGGACGACTTCGCGGAGCCGGAGAAAAAAGGCGGACGCTCGGCCCGCGAGGAACGCATCATCGCCGGATTCGAAGAGATACAGCGGTTTGTCGAGAAACACGGTCGCGCTCCACAACATGGGGAAGATCGCGACATTTTCGAACGGATATATGCCGTGCGCCTCGACCGCATGCGCGCGCTTGAGGAGTGTCGTTCACTGCTCGCGCCGCTGGACCATCAAGGACTGCTCTCTAGCACAGAGATTGTCGCCGCCGCGTCGGCGGAGATGGTCGATGACGACGAGCTACTGGCCGAATTAAAGGGCGCGGCGGGTGCAGGCGGCATCACTGAGCTGCGGCACGTCCGCAAGAGCGCTGACAAACGGGCCGCCGAGGAAATCGCCAATCGCACCGTGTGCGAGGACTTCGAGAATTTCAAGCCGATTTTCGAACGGGTGAAGAGAGAGTTGAAGTCAGGCGTCCGTCATACGCTCCCCGTCCAGACTATGGACGAGATCAAGATGGCCGAGATTCAGAAGGGCGAGTACTTCATTGTCCAGGGTCAGATCTCCTACGTCGCCGAGGTGGGTGAGGATTTCAGGACGCAATATGACCGTCGCGACAGCCGGTTGCGCGTTATCTACGAGAACGGAACCGAAAGCAATTTACTGATGCGCTCCTTCCAGCGCGCGCTTCACCGCGACGCGGCAGGACGGCTCATCACGAATCCCGACACCGGGCCGCTGTTCGCCGAGAAGCTCGCCGACGACGATCTGGCAAGCGGCACGATTTATGTTTTGCGTAGCAAATCCGACCATCCAGTCGTCGCGGCCAACCGCGATGTTCTACACAAGATTGGCGTCACAGGGGGTAAGGTCGAGACACGCATCGCGAACGCGAACTTAGACCCTACCTTCCTGATGTCCGATGTGGAAGTCGTCGCCACCTATGAACTCTACAACATCAACCGAATTAAGCTCGAAAACCTGATTCATCGTGTGTTCGATCCCGCGCAGTTGGATATTGAAATCAAGGATCGCTTCGGCAACCCAGTCAGACCGCGCGAGTGGTTCCTCGTTCCTATTTTTGTTGTGAACGAAGTGGTCGAGCGCGTAAAGGACGGCACAATTACCCAATACGTTTACGACCCAAAGGCGGCGCGCCTCGTGAAGACAGCATCCTGAAGCGCAATGTACGAGAGAGTGGGACAACTGTTTGAATCGTCTTTGCGTGGCATGTCTCCCTGTTTCCCACCGGCGCAGTGGCATGACCAAAATCAGCGGAGGGGCCTAACCTCTAAAGGCTCGATAGGGGCAACATCAAACGGTCACCCGTGGGCGGTCGGAGGAACCGGAGCGCAACCCCAGAGCGCGGCGAATCGACAAGGAACACGATGGAGATGATCCCCCATCGGACCAAACCCCGCGACGGCGGCGAGATAGGGACCTCGATCGCGGATGGTGAGGATGAAACACGTCCAGAGGCGTGACCGGTACGCCAGACCCGCACCTGCGCTATTATTACACGTTTCCAGGAGCTTATGGAACAACGGCCCCCGATTTAGGGTCGGAGGAGGTCATTCGCGGTCGGATTTAGCGGCCCCGAAACCCAAAGTTCCTTGACATTAAACGCATCGTGTTTTATGATGGGTCATGTTACACGATGTACAAGACATAGACGCGACGACTGACAGGGGCATGGAGGCTGCGCCCCGGCCTCGGCCATGGGGACAAGACCGGCGACTGCAATTCATCGAATTCCGTTTGTTGTGGGACGGCAAAATCAATCGCGGCGAGGTCGCCGAATATTTCAACATCTCGGTTCAGCAGGCATCGCTGGATTTCGCCAAATACCTTGATTTGGCCAAACACAACATGGAGTACGACCGTCACGAAAAGGTCTATCGCGCGACCGAGCATTTCAAGCCGCTGTTTCTCGCGCCCGATACCCAGACTTATTTGAACGAGATCCAGGGCCTCGCCGCCGGGACGATTTCACGATCAGTAAGCTTTGTGCGAACCCGACCACCCTGTGATGTCGTGACGCTCCCGGTCCGCCGTGTGCGCATTGAAATGCTGTTGCCAATCCTCTGGGCAATCCGCGATGGCACAGAGATAGAAGTGACGTATCAATCGATGCGCACTCCCGATCCGACTCGTCAGTGGATTGCCCCGCATTCTCTGGCCTTTGACGGTTCTCGTTGGCACGCCCGCGCATGGTGTCATGGAAGTTCTCGATTTCGCGATTTCGTCTTGACGAGATTCCAGCAAATTCACGGACGCCGTATCAGTACTACGAACCCCCAGGACGATACGGACTGGCAGACCTTTGTCGTCATTGAGATCGAGCCCAATCCCAATCTGACGCCTAGCCAAAGAGATTCGGTCATTGCCGACTTTGGTATGCAGGACGGAAGGCTGTCCAAAACAATCCGCCGGTCGCTGGTTTCATATTTTGTGCGCCACCTGCGGATCGAAATACCGCAAGAGTCTCAGCCAATAGTATGGGCAAACCGGACGCAGTTCGAAGATTTAAGACACGACCCATGAAGCATCGCGAGCACCAACCCTAGAAGGAGCAAGACATGTCTGAAGCAGAAAAAAAATCACTCCATGTATTCTACGTGGACGCAAAACGCCACGAAAGTGCCAAGACCGCGCTCACCGGCGCGGAAATAAAGGCCATCGCCAATGTAGCCCCCAATTATCAGCTATTCCTCGAAGAAGAAGGGGACAAACCCGACAAGGGCATCGGCGACGGTGAAGCTGTGGGTATCACTGAACGCGTGAAACACTTTTTCGCTGTCCCACCAGCGACGTTTGGACTCTGATGATCGGCGAGCAATTCCAGCAACTGAAGGAATACCTTCAGGAATTCAAGCATCAAGACGCTGAAATTCAGCGTCGGGCCGATGGCTCATACCTCATTACGATTAAGGGGTTCGATTTGCCCGAGGGCTGGAATCCTAAGAAGGTCGACATTCTCTTCGTCGCGCCTCCCGGATATCCCGCTGCAAAGCCTGACTGCTTCTGGGTGTCGCCGCCGGTACGCCTTCCCAATGGCGCGATTCCGCAGAGCGCCAACGAAGGAACTCCATTGCCGTACGATATGACACCGGGCCGCCCATTGACGTGGTTTTCCTGGCATCTGCAGACCTGGGATCCGAATCGTGACCGGCTTGAACAGTTCTATCGGGTAATTCTTCAGCGACTGGACCCGCCTCGATGATCGAGCTCAGGTTTCAGGATGGAGATGCCAGCCGAATTATCGGTGAGCTCGTAGGCAGAGAGACCGAGCGCTGCGCTATCTTGCTGGCATCCCGCGTTGCTCTGCCGGAGATGGACCGTCTCGTCGTATCCCGCATCGACTTTCCTGCCGACGAAAATTATTCGGACCGGTCGCTCATAAGTGCGCAGCTCAAACCGGATTATATTGCGCAAGTTGGCAAAAGGGCCGCTCGCGAAAATCTTTCCGCGATTTTTGCGCACTCGCACCCAGGGTCTGCTCCGCCGGAATTCTCCGAAATAGATGATGATGGTGAGATACATCTAGCGCGTTTCTTGTCCGTGCGTGCGCCCGACACAGTGCATGGCGCCGTAGTGGTCAGCGCCGGGGGCTGGTGCGCGCGGCGCCTGGGTGAAAAGACTCCAATGCGCGTCGTGTCGGTCGGGCCTCGATTGCAAGTGCTCTTCGACATCGATGGCGCGTCAGGTTCCACGCCGTTGAAATTTGACCGCCAGGTCAGGGCACTGGGCTCCGCCGGCCAAAAATATCTTGAGTCACTCACTGTCGCCATAGTGGGTCTGGGTGGCACAGGCTCTATTGCCGCTGAACAGTTGGCGCATCTCGGCGTGCGCAAGTTCATCCTCGTAGATCCCGATCGCATTGAGACGACCAATCTTAACCGTGTCGTTGGCGCACACGTAAGCGATGTCAACCGGTACAAGACGGACGTGGCTGCCGACATGATTACGGGAATCACGTCGGACGCTGTGTGTAGGCGCGTCGTCGGCGATGTGACACGAACGGCGATTGCTCGTGAACTGCGCGCAGCCGACTTTATCTTCTCGTGCACTGATTCCCATGGGAGCCGCGCGGTAATTCAACAGGTCGCGTATCAATATCTCATTCCCTGCGTCGACATGGGTTCAATCATTACAGCTAGAGGAGGTCAGATCGCAGGCATACACGGCCGCGTTCAGGCACTCGCGCCCGGACTGCCGTGCTTCACATGCTGCGGGTTGCTGGATTCCGAAGAGGTCAGGCGAGACATGATGAACGCCGAAGAGCGAAGCCGGGACACGTATATTCAGGGAGCACATGAACCCGCGCCCGCCGTCATCTCCATCAACGGGACCGTGACCTCGATGGCGATGACAATGTTTCTGGCGATGATGGTCGGCATTCCAAGCGCAGCCAGGCATCTTATCTACGACGCGCGGCCCCCGTCATTGCGAGCCGTTTCGTTCACTAGCAATCCAAATTGCTATGTTTGCTCCTCACGAGGTGTTCTCGCGCGAGGAGATTTGCAGCCTTTGTTCACGCGGGACGATTGACATGGCGATACGCGAATTTTCGCCGGAGGGCACGCCGCGCGCGAAAATCGCTTTCGTCGGGATGGTACCATCAAACGAAGATTTGGACAGGTTTCGCGACCGGGGCTTCCAATGCGACCCATCGAATCCTGATAAACTTCGCGATCTCGCATACGTGGCTCAATTAGATGCCGTAATCTGGACGCAGGACCCGCAGAAGCTTATCAGTTTGCCCCGACAGTTAGGCTCGGTTGTTCCTTGCCTCTTGGACTATGATGTTAGGGTCTACATTCGGCTCGCGACCGACAAGGCCAATACCGATACACCGCGCAAGCTCGTCGTAAACGCACTCTTAGATAGCAAGATTCCGGTTGCCAATCTTCGCCCAGATGAATGGCAGAGAATGCCGAAGAATGAGCGCGAGAGAGAACGCAGTTTTCTCTTGCCCTGTGTTTACGTTTTCGACACGGCATCATCTTGGGTCGATATTGCAGCTTTAGTATGTGATCGCCCCGCAAGTTCATCGCCGAAATCTGGTTTGACCATTGACGAAGATGTTCTTCTCGACCGGTTTGGCGATAGTGGGCACGCCGAGCGTGTCATATTGCTCAAACGAGCGTTCTGGAATTGCTCCGAGCTCCGGCTAACATTACTTGACGGTGGTATGTCGGGAGCTCCGGTCTTCAAGGCCTATGCATCATCGGATGCCGGATTGGTGCAACGTGGCGCAACCGGAGCCTACCCTCATCTCTATTTCGTAAAAATTGGCCCGCGTAAGAAGATCATTGATGAGTATGACAAATATTGCGGTCACATATTTGAATATGTGCCTTTCCACCTCGGACCTCGCCTGCGACGGGATCGCTGCAATCTCGGATCAACGCTAGGAATCCTTGTGGGCGACTTCGTCGAAGGTTCCGAGTCTCTGATCGCGTGCGCGCGTGGCGGGCGCTGTGGGCATGCCATTGCCAATCTCTTCGATAAGACTTTGGGAGGCTGGAGGAAGCAAGACTACGTCGACGATCAACGGACCCTTAGCGCCTTTTTAGAGGAGAAGTGGCAGGTTGAGGGGCAAAGCCAACTAATAGAATTGCCTGCCCGGCGGATACCACTCGTTCAAAAACTTAGCGCTGATATTAGCATCGAGCCCTTGAAAGAGATATTCGATAACCTCGGGAGGACCGCACCTAAAGTTGCGCCGGCACACGGCGATATGCACGCGACCAACGTTCTCGTCCGACACGGTGATGCGATCCTCATTGATTTCGAGAAATTGGAACAGCACTTCCCGCTTACGTATGACCCTGCGTCCCTCGAAGCGGGGCTTCTGGTTGAAGGATTCATCCAAGACCTGAAGAAGAAGAAATTTACGCTCAAGAAACTTGTACGGATGATTGAGCCCCTCTACGAGGAGGACGCCCTGAAGATAGGGCAGACGACTTTCTGTAGACCGGGCGATCCCACGGAGTGGTTTTATAATGCGGTGAATCAAATTCGGACGTTGAGCTGGTCGGCTGAAGAAAAGCCCGGCCAATACGCCCTGACGCTCGCGCTATGCCTAATTCGCAAAGGTTGCAACCCGCACATCGATCTCGAAGCGAAAGAACCAAACACCTTGCGGGCAATCGCGTTCTTCTTTGGTCAAAAAATTCTGCGAGCAATGGCCTCGACTACGGAGACCCTTCCCCAGGGGCCTAAGCATCGATCGGCGGATGTGGGACAATGACCAATAGCTTCACCATCAAAGCCAGAGTTGCCTCACGCGCGGACGCCAGCGCGTACCTGAAGCAACCAGGGGACGCAGTCATTGTGGATCGGCAAGGCCCACGGTGGCTGATCATGTCATGCCCCTGTGGGTGCGGTTCTGAGCTGCCGGTAAACCTCGACCAGCGCGCTGGTCCTGCATGGCGTCTGTACGAATCCCCGAAGGGAACAAGCGTTTATCCCTCCGTGTGGCGCGATACCGACTGCAAAAGCCACTTCATCATTTGGCGTGGCAAAATCCTGTTATTTGGACCGCGAGGAGACGATTGGTGGCTGGATGAAGGAGAGCTCAGTGAGGCCGAGCTGCTCTACCGGGTACTCGAAACCCTATCCGTTCATGAACAATCAATCGAAGAGATATCCGATCAAATTGCCGGCTGTGTGCCTTGGGATGTTTTGCGATGTTGCCGAAAGCTCTGCCGAAAGGGCAAGGCCATCGAAGGATCGGGTCAGTCGAAAGGCCGCTTTCGGCGAAGTTAGCTGATGGACGACTTGCTTGCGGACGGCGGCTATTACGCCGGAAGGCGGTCCGGCAAGCCGGGAAGACCGCAGGCAAGAAAGTTGGGCGTAAAAGCCGGTCCTAGGAAGCATCCGGCCTGTGCGTTCCGAACTGGCGCTCCGCTCAAGGACGTAGAAAGCGAGTTTGAAACCATGCTTCCAAATTATGAGGATAGCGTACAGAATCTAGCCATTAGAGGAGCGACCCGAGGTACAAATCTGATCGATCGCCGCCACCGCTGCGCCTATGACACCTTCAAAGTTGCGCTGCACTGAGACAGCAGGCTTCTCTGGTGCCTCCTGCGGCTCCATCGAATATCTGGCCGGTACGACCCGCTTGAGTTCAGAAAGAGCGTTTCTGGCGATTTCCCCTTTGCGCCGTGCCGCGTCAAGTAAATCGAGCCATTCATTTCTTCGCTCCATATCAGCATGCTCTCTTCTGAAATTGTCGTTCGTTGGCCGTGGAGAGGTCCTTTGAAGTCACGAAAATCCATCTCTTAGGCCTTAGCAATCATTTAATCAACTGGCAGTCGCTTTCAAAACGGAAATTCGGAATGAAAGGTAGCTCACCACTCTCCTTTGGGGCCAGCCGCGTCCTAGTTGTCGCTCCGCTGTCGGACGTCCGACATCCCGTTGCACAATCGTCGTTACACGGCATTCCCAAAACCTGCACGAAGCTCCCCGTCGAAGACGTTCTCACCGGACCCAACTTCCGCAGAGCGTCCGTTAAGTCTGCGGTTCCCAAGGAACTCCTCAACTACGTCTCGCCCTTTCTCCCTCAGCTATTATCGCCGCCGATTGTTTTTCGCGCGGGTCGCCGGCGGGCGTCTTAAGCCTCCGGTCCCGCACGGGCCGCGCCAGCGTAGGTGTCACGAAACGCCCGTGCAGTCTGGTTCCTCCGGCACGCCTACCGGCCCCCCGCGCCGTCCTCCTTTTCCCCTCCGGGTTGAGTTTGCTCTCCGGTTTTCGCGAGAGAGCAAACGTCAACTGCGAAAAAGGAGAGACAACATGGAAAACCAAATCATCAACGGCGATTGCACCAAGGTCCTCAAGACCATCGCAGACGAGAGCGTTGACTTCGTCCTGACCGACCCGCCGTATTTCGTCCGCTACAAGGACCGCAGCGGTCGAACGATCGCCAACGACAACCGACCCGAAAGCGTTCTCGGCGCCTTCGATGACCTCTACCGCGTCCTGAAACCCCACACCTTCTGCATTTCATTCTACGGCTGGAACCGCGTCGACGCTTTCTTCCGCGCCTGGAAGGGCGCTGGCTTTACGCCCGTCGGACACATCGTCTGGCACAAGAATTACGCTTCCAGCACGGGCTTCCTGAAGGCCCGTCACGAGCAGGCTTACGTTCTCGCCAAGGGCCGCCCCGCAAAGCCCGCCAGCCCGCTCGACGACATCCGGCCCTGGGAATACACCGGCAACCGGGCACATCCCACCGAAAAAGCAGTCAGCATTCTCGAACCACTCATCCAGACCTTCTCACGCCCCGGCGACCTGGTGGTGGATCCATTCTTTGGCTCCGGCAGCACCCTCGTTGCAGCCGCTCTCGCGGGCCGCTCTTATCTCGGCATCGAACTCGAATCCGGCTACTGCCAACTCGCCGAGAAGCGTCTCGCCGGAGTTGCCCGTTTCATACAGCGGCAGGTCGCGGCCTGACCAGAGAACGCGACCAGCGGCAAGCCCGCTCCGCCCGCACCACTGCTCTCCGCGCTCTACTGCGCCGGGAAACAGCGGGACACCATGCTCCCGCCCCGGCGCGCCGAGGATGGCACCATCCTTCAGGCTTCCACCACAACCGGCAGGGCATGCCCGCCGCTCCATTCCAGCCCGCAAGCGGTACGGGAACCCGTCCGCCAGGGCAAATGTTGCAAATCAAATCCGCTGCGAATCCGGTCACCAACGGTGAACACCACGGTTACCGAGGCCTGCCCTTGAAATGACGCTGCTACGAGTCTATGCGGGCCTATTTATGATAGTTACTGTCTAACAAGGGAGAACGGGATCATCATCTGGTTTGTACTGATCAGGTGTAAGCACTTCAAAAGTGATTCCCTCTGCGGCGAGTTGCGTCCGCGCAGCATTTAGATTGGCCGATGGCCCAGAACCCCCTTCCATCACCGCGAGCAGCGCGATATCTGGGCGAAGCCTACGAGCAAGTGTGACGAAATCCTCGATATCGGTCAGTCGCAGGGCGTGCCATGACGACTTGACTTCACAAAGTACGGCTTGGCCGTCGAGAACGACAAGCAAGTCAGCCTCTGCGTCAGAACTGTCCGATTGAGGCGTAAAGCCGAACATTGTAGGTTCGACGAAGATGATCGAACGCCTTGACCGCGCGCATAACGCCGACAATACCCAGATAAGCGACAGGACGCTGTGGTCTCGCAGACTCTCGGTCAGAAATTCGTTAGGACGGAATAACCAACGGATGTTGACAGGGGCTTGTGCTACCTTCTTGCATACCTCACATGAGAGTTCCGGCGATAGCGCGCTGAGATCAATCCAGTTTCTGTGGTGACATCTTCCGCACGTCCATTGATGCCCCTGAAACATCATCTGCCGATGACGTAGCTCAATAAGGCAAGCATCGAGGGAGTCCTCCTCGTGCTGGTTCCAATCAACATCTGGGTCTGAACTTCCCGACCGGGGATTGGCCGCCCAATACCTTTCGCGATAGGCTTTCCACGTATCCTTGAGGGCGTCATAGCTCACAAACTGCAGCGGCTTCCGAAGCGTCCGAGCCGCTTTGACGATCATATCCGCAAGCACCTGCCTTTCGCCCTCTTGCCGCAAATCGAAAGCCTGACAGTGCGATTTCTTTCGCAGGCGATTAACGCTGGGTGTTACGTCGTCTATTGACAGGCTTGGTGTCCCGCCGAGTTTGGCAAACATATCCTGCAGGAAAGGGTGCAAGAGAAATTGGCTGGCCTGAGGAAGTCCTCCAGCCATACCCAGAATTCCCGTGAGGTAACGTGCCTCATTCGATGGTTCTGTCCAAGCTACTTTGCTTGGAGGTTGAATCTGTCCATACTCGGCGCTCCGTTCAGCGAAAGCGCCGTCTCTCGCCAACGCGTATTGCATCGCTTCGGAAGCGGTCGGAACCGTGATTGTTTCAACTGGGTGATCTGTGCAAACACAGATTGCCAGATTTCCATCACGACTTCGTCTTACGGAAGGTGTTAGAACATGCTGCGGCGCACTCACAATGGACGTCTTGAAAGCACCCGCCATTCGCCACCGGCGCGGCAGTATCCACCGATTGTCATCCATGAAATGCGGACCGGGGCCGTCATACTCGAAGGTGAAATCCATGCACCAATAGCCTTGTGTGAACATTTGTCGTGATGGAGCATCTGAAAGATGGTCGGGTATTGCCGCTGGAGGGCGGGCAGCCGGCGGCGACCACGGAAAGCTGACCCACTCAGGTCGTGAAAATCGTCCGCCACCGAAGTGGCTATTTTCCCTTGCAACCTGAAGTGCATTGGCCGGCGGAACAAGGGCATCGAGTCCAGTCACCCTTTCAGTCCTGACTGCGCTCCATGGCTTTGTTGACAACACGAGTTGCCGAGCTTCTTCTAGTTCGTCATTACTGACTGATATGGACCGAATCGTGACCTGTGGCTGGCCGCCGCCGCCAGCGTTGACATGGTTGCGACGCTTCAGTAGGTCGCCGAGGATCGCCAAGAACTCAGGGTCTCTGAGTTGTGCCAATTCGACACGCAAGCAGCACAGGTCAGTATCTAGCCAGGCGGGAATCAGTAGGCGCGCATTCCAGAACAGTAGGCGGTCGGCAAAGCTATCACCGACCACAAGATTGAACGACCCGCTCCAGGAATGCGAACGAATATCCAGTTTTGGTGCAAAAAGCACCGACGCCAGCGAAAGACTTATAGCCCGCCCTGCAGCGAACTCCTTAAAGGCAGCCTGCTCATTATCAATCGCGTCAAGTTGGGGCGGGACACCGTTTCTGCGATCAGCCTTCCTTTCTGGGGCGACGATTGTGAGCAAAGTTGCTGCTTGAACGGCATCGGCTGGATACATGCCAGTGGCCAGGCTCCAAAGATAGGTGCCAACATTATCCGTCAGGAACCGTGACGGCACCTCCGTATGCCAACTGTCAATGATCTTGACCGGCGCACGGCCGCCAACAGCCATTGGACTATGACGCGCTAGCCGAAAGACGACCGAAAGCGAGGAGAGTGGTAAGAAGCCATAGTTTGGTTTGAAGCCAAAGACATCAAGCCTCGGCTCGCGGTCCATCTCGTGAAAGACATATTGGGACGGCGAAAGCCGTTCATGCACCTCTAAAACGTCTGCCTTGCCCAGCGGCACATACGAATAAACGATATCTGGGTCGTATGTCTCTAGCCACGGCCAATAGCTTGGCGCGATGCGTCCGCCCATGCAGGGCACGATCAGACTGAAGCGCCCACCCCAACGGCTATAGCAATCAGCGAAGATACCATCTAAAGCGAGATGCGCGTGTTTGCCGTCTTCGATTAGGAAGGCGACGCGCAACGGCCTTGACCGAGCCCAGCCATTAAGTTCGCGCGGCACCCTAAACTGCCTCCATTGACTCGCGCGCCAGCGTAGGCGCGATGGAGCACCATACCCGGACAGCGCCGGGGGAGTCCAGTCCCGCTATTGCCAGCTCGCCGAGAAGCGTCTCGCCGGCGCGTCCCGGTTCATACAGCGGCTCGCGCCGTGACCAGAGAACACAACCAACAGCCGCGAGACACAGCTACCGACGGCGGCAGAGAGCGAGAGCGGCGGGGCAGAATATCCTCGTAGCCTAAGTGTCGATCGTGTTTCATAAACATCCTCCAGTGGTTTAAACCACTGGAGGCATCTAGCTCAATTTGCTAGCGTCTTCAGTAGAACACTGTGGTGTTTAACCAACATGTTAGCTAATGTATGAATGTGGATCGAGCGGGGCTTACACATACAACCTATCTAGCGCACAAATTAGCACATAAAAAGATTTACACTAACAATATCAATTATATCAATACATTAGAATGTGGCTAATCCGTCTCATAACCTGAAGGTCACAGGTTCAAATCCTGTCCCCGCAACCAATCTTCTAAGAAGTAACCCCTTGTGTTACAAGGGGTCGTCTTTTTGCATGATGTAAGACTGTTGCCAATAATATCCTTGTGATAGACTAAAAATGGCTAGCACGTAGCTAGCGCAATTAGCACGCACAGGGACGACGGCATGGAATCACACACAATCCTTGGAGACAAAGTCCGGCTATATCTCCGCCCAGAGAGCAGTTGTTGGCACGGCGCCACCTACTGGAAAGGAAAAAACCATCGCAAGAGCACCGGAGAGAAAGACCTCGATCGTGCTAAAGTCTTTGCCGAAGACTGGTATCGGAAACTGACTGGAAAGCCCAAGCCAACCCCAAGAACGCCCCAAGCGTCTATAAATGAATCGGGTACCCACAAAATCCTTAACGGCAACGTTCAGCTCTTCCGCAGGGCCGAGGACGGCCCTTGGCACTGTGCCGCCTCTTTTGGCAACAGTACTCAGGTTCGCAAGAGTACCAAAGAGACGAGCCTTGCCTTGGCCAAGCAGGTGGCCGAGGACTGGTACCTGGACATGAAGGGCAAGGCCCGTGCAGGACTGCTCGAAAAGGACAAGACCTTTGCCGAGGCCGCCGAGAAATTCTCGGAGGAATACGAGGCCGTCACCAAAGGTCATCGTAGCCCTAAATGGGTGCAGGGCCACAAAGACCGCATCCGGCTTCATCTGCTGCCCTACTTGGGCAGCAAGCCCTTGCCTGAAATCTCCGCTGGTGTTGCGCAGGAATACCGCGCCCATCGCATGACTCAGCCCGAGGATTGGAACGAGGAGGAGAAAGGGCCACGGAATCCACCAGCACGCAATACCATTCATAACGAAATCGTGACCTTGAGCATGATCCTGAAAACCGCTCATCGTCATGGATGGATCGATCAGGTTCCTAATCTCTCCGATCCCTACCGCCGCCAGAGCAAGATCGAACACCGCCCTTGGTTCACACCCAACGAATACAAGCAGCTTTACGAGGCCACGCGGAAAAATGCCGCGACCCCGAAAAGCCCGCGCTATAAGTGGTACGCTGAACAACTGCATGACTTCGTCCTGCTCATGGCGAATACAGGCTTGCGCCCGGACGAAGTCAGTCTGCTCCAGTTCCGCGATGTTGAAATTGTCGATGATGATTATACTGGCGAGCGCATTCTGGAGATCGAAGTGCATGGCAAGCGCGGCGTCGGCTATTGCAAATCCATGCCGGGAGCCGTGCTGCCCTTCGAGCGCCTGCGCGACCGCAAGCGTCATAAAACCGTGACTGCGGAGGATGGCAAAACGACCGAGGTACTCGCCATCCCCGATTCAAAAGACCTGCTCTTCCCGAACGAATTTAAAAAGATGTTCAATAATCTCATGGAAGAAAACGATCTGAAGCTTGACCGCCACGGCAAACCCCGCACGGCTTATAGCCTGCGGCACAGCTATATCTGTTTCCGCCTTCTGGAAGGCGCAGACATTTATCAGGTAGCTAAAAACTGCCGCACCAGCGTCGAGATGATCGAGAAGCATTACGCAGCACATCTTAAGGATATGATCGACACCTCTCTGGTCAACGTGCGCAAGCCGAAGCGGCAGGTCGAACGACAGGCCCGCGAGGATGCAGTAGGGGAAGGCTGAAGAGCCTCCCCCGAATTCTCTTTCTCCGTCAGGCCGGATAGGCAGCTATCCGGGCCGACAGCTCCCGCCCCATGGGCCATAAGGGAGCTGGAGGGGCAAGATCAGGGCGATAACACCGGCCACCCGCGCCGTTCTCCTTTTTCCCTCCGGGTTGAGTTTGCTCTCCGCTTTTCGTGGAAGAGCAAACGTCAACTGCGAAAAAGGAGCACATAATGAAAACCTGCACCGTCAACGACAACGACCAATCGACCAGACAAGACATCCACGCGCGCATCACGGGCCAGATTGTCGCCGCTCTTGCCATTCGCTACGCACAGCGCGCCGTGGATTTTCTGAACGGTATGCAGTGAACAAGCGTGTGAGAAGTCATCCCGGTTTGAAAGTCGGCTTCGCCTTCATTGCGCGGGCCTTCTCTATCACCCGCAGTAGTGCCGGGGGCCGCCGCCGCGCCAGCTCAGGGGCTCCCCCGTTCAGGAACTCGCCATCGAGCCAATATTCCTTTGAACCATCCGCGCGCTCAACGGCGGGACCATCTTCCCGGTGGGGCTTCCCGTCACAAAACCATTCCTTCGAACCGTCGGCCCGTTCGATGGCCGGTCCGTCCTCGCGGTGTATCTTGCCGAGTCTGTACCACCAGAACTCATCGTAGTGACCACTCGGACCGGGCCGCATGATTGCTGGACCGCGTTCACGATGGAGAACGCCGTGGAGAAGGAACCGCGCCGTCCCATCATCATCGACGACTATCTCGACCCCATCGTCTTGCTCTTCCCTCTCTGTCACTCATAAGGCCCACCCTCAGTCTGAAGCATACCAGAAGACTCTTAACGATCCGTTAACGTGCTTGCGGAGGGCAGCGCACGAACGGCGGTTTTTCGCGGGATCGCTCGACCGACCGAACGGGCACCGATGAATCAATCGCCTGCTGCCAGTTCTTTGGTCGCCTTTCCAGTGTTGTCAGCATTTCGCCTGAAGCCGTGTTTACAAATCCCTATGGCATCGTCTGAGCCCTGCCATGCGCGGGCGCTTCCCGCGTAAACAGGAATAATCGGTTCCCCCTAAAGATACTGTAATCGGGTTCGGAGCCAGTTTATAAGTAACGGTCGGCTGCTCTTAAATGCACCGACGCTGGCTCAGCAACAAAGGAAGGAAACTAGATTATGTCTTATCATGTCGGACTTGATGTTTCATTGGATAGCGTTTCGATCTGCGTCGTAGATCAGGAAGGAAGTGTTTTTCGCGAGGGTAAAACAGGATGCGATCCAGGAGAAGTTCTCCGTTTTCTGGAATCATGCAATGTGCCTTTAAAACGGGTTGGGTTGGAGGCTGGCAACCTGTCCATCTGGCTATATCACGGCCTCTTGGCTGCTGGCCTGCCGGTCATGTGCATTGAAACCCGTCATGCCGCCGCCGCTCTCAAGGCTCAAAACATCAAAACGGATCGAAACGATGCTCGCGGGCTTGCGCAAATCATGCGAACAGGTTGGTTTAGGGCTGTTCATGTGAAAAGCCATGCCAGCCAGAAGCTGCGCGTGCTTCTACAGAGCCGCCGTTGCCTGCTCGACAAAAGGCTGGACATTGAAAGGCAGATTCGCGGAACGCTGAAGACCTTTGGCATGAAGACCGGCGTCGTGACGTCAGCTACATATGAGTCACGCATCCGGGAATTAATTATGAATGACACGGAACTACAAACATTTTTGGAGGCGCTGCTTTTGACTAGAAGGTATATGTCGGAGCAATGCCTGAAGATGGACAAAATGATTATAGCCATTGGGAAGAACAGTGAGGTTTGCCGCCGCTTGATGACCATTCCTGGCGTCGGCGTGTTGACGGCGCTTTCATTCATGACTGCTGTTGATATACCGGAACGCTTCAGGAAATCACGAAACGTTGGCGTCGCTCTCGGATTGACACCTCGGAAATATGCTTCAGGTGAGGTTGACTATGACGGCCACATCACCAAATGCGGTGATTTTATGGCGCGCAATCACCTTTTCGAGGCAGCCAAGTCTCTCATGTGTCGCGTACAGAAATGGAATGCACTCAAGGCATGGGGCATGCGCATTGCCAAGCGCAGCTCGATGAAAAATGCTTGCGTCGCTGTGGCGCGCAAGCTTGCGGTCATCATGCACCGGATGTGGATTGATGGTACGGAGTTCCAGTGGACCGCCGAACCAGCAGTTGCGGCCTAGACAAAGGAGATCAGAAGTAATTCACTAAAGTTTGTCGCCATTGTGTTGGCGGCGCTAATGTCCGACAGGACGGGGAAATGGGGTAAGGACGAGGGGAGACCCGTGATGCAGTTGGATATAGCAATCACGACCTCAAGATAGTCCTACCCCACTACTCTTAAGGACCGTATGCTGTGGCGACCCGGTCAATGAACAAAGCCTGGTGCCGACCACGTAGAGAAGCATGTGACCTGTCAGATATTGCTCCGCATTAGGCGCATTCCTCTCCTTTACTCGACGGAACCGGGATCGATGCTGCAATCGGCCGGTAGGCTATTTTGTTGTCGCCGTTGCGGTGTTGTCATAGCTCTTTCTCTTTGAAGGCGTGTTTACAAACCCGTATGGCATCGTCTGATTCCCATGCCATGCGCGGGCGCTTCTCGCATCAACAAGAAGCCTCGGTTCCCCCACCTCTGCATCGGGATTGACACTAAGAAAAAAGTGGCTTGACAAAAACCCGATTAGAGAAGGTCTCCCCCAATTTTCCTGTTGACGCCGCGCCCTAACGCATAGCGACGGGGACTCATCCCATAAGGGATTTGTTCAAACACGAAAAAAGGAGAAACGACTAATGACAACACAAACCGAAACGACCAAAGAAAAACAGATACCGGCTTTCTACATCTTCGACACCGTCGAGAGCGGCGGCAAGAAGGAAAACAAGCGCGTCGGCGCCGCCTTCGCCCACAAGAAGGGCACCGGTTACAGCTTCCTCATCAACGGCAAACGCTACGCGGCGTTTCCGCCCAAGGTGAAGACCGCAACCGAAACCGTTCAACCAGAAGGGGAGGGCGCGTAAGCGCTCTTCCTCCTTTCACAGGAGGTCATCATGCACTACGAGGTACAACAGTACGCGCCAGTCGACGGCTGGAAGAACACCTGGTTCTACAACGAAGGCGACGGCCTGTTACAAGCCGAAACCTTCACGACTCGGGAAGAAGCCGAAGCAGCGCTCGACGAATTCTTCGCTGATATCGCCGAGGACATCGCAGCGGGCTTCTGCCCACCCTGCAGTCGCGCTGAATTCCGCGTCTGGTACGTGTCAGGCCCTACAACGCTCGACCAAGTGAACACGGCAGGAGGTGCACTGTGATCCGGCGCCCCGAACCCCACCGCTTCGACTGGAACGGCACTCTTCTCGAAGTCACCTATGACCCCGAATGGCTGCCACCTCAAATCCTTGGCGAGGACATCGCGCACCTTGAGGTGCGAAGCATCTATCCGACGGATGCGCCGCTCCCGATCACCGAGACCGGCTACAGATCGCACTTCATTGCAGCGTCCGCGATTGCCGCCGCCGGTGGACCCGTCGCCTATGTCGACGCGTGGCTGACCGTCGAAAGCAAATCTCGCGGCTGGCGGCAGCGTGAGGCGTCCACGCGGCAGTTCGCCCTCTTCTGACGCCGATCCTGACGCTCCGGCACCACCGCGACGTGACGCCCACCGCTAAGGCATGGGCGTGTAATAGATAATCGTGCACCATAGAGCGATTACGAGAGCTGGAATGTAGCAAGAGAGGAGCGTGGTGGCGTGCAAGCGCCCGAACACTCCGACATTGCGTCGGCCTACGGTCACATTAAATTCAGGGGCGCATTCCCTTATCCGCTTGGTCAGAATTTTCAATTGGAATCCCTGCCGGACCTGAACATACATCCAGATTATGCTGATTAGTATTCCAATAATGCTGACTTTTATTATTAGAGATCTGCCATATGTGACGGCTTGTGAGCCGGGCGATAAGAACGTGGCTTGATAAAGGGTAAGCACTCCGGCAACGAGAAATGACTGAAACAGTAGAAAAAAGTTCAGTCGGTCATTGAAGTTCTTATCTTCGTTTAATCCGTGCTGCCAGAGTCTCTCGCGTTGCTCTTTCTGTTCCTCGCCAACGCCTGTCAGGCTCTCCTCATCTTGTTTTGTCGCCCCTGTTTTCTCCCGCTGCCACGCGTACATTTCTTTTCCCTTGATAGCAACAAGAGACAAGATGCCACCGAGAAGTGACAGACAAAACCATATGTTATTCATGATGTAAGTCATGATGCTGGTCATGATGTTAGCCATGTCACTTTCCGCTCCAATCGGTCATGCGATGCCGTAGCATCCGGAATGTTCTTTTGTAAATCCCGTTTCAGACTTGCGCCAAGACTATTGGGTTTGCAAGGGAGAAGGTTCTCGCTGAGGTGATGCACTACGTGCAGCGGCAGAACACCGATTTGAGGCGCTGCATCGACAGAGCTAAAAGCTGGCCCGAATAAGAAGTCGCGGAAGAAGGAGGGCGCAAAGCGATCCCTAGAGCCCGTTTATGCCTACTAACATTCTGTGAATTAACGGCGGTGATGCTACATAGACCTAGTGGATCGAATCAAACGCTCAGTCCCTGACGTGCAATCGGCAACCCATTCAACTAATTCAAAAGCGGCGGTATCCTCGGTCTGAGTTGCACGATTGTGAGCTAACCGATAGTCACATAGACGCTGACGACATAGTAACTTTTCTCTTTACAGAACCATGAAAAGCACTTAGGGTAGCTATACTATTCTACAACACCTAGAAACCGAGATATTTTATAGAAAGAGAATAATACTACTATGTCTCTATTGAAGAGCTTGAAGGATAAATTTAACGCCGTCGCCCCCGCCGCCCCCGTGATCATGACCTGCGGCGGTTTGGGAGTCAGTGGTATTGCGGTGACTTTTATGATAGCTGCGTGGCCTCTGGGCCTCGCCGTGTCGCTAGCGTTTGGCGGAGTTGCTGTAGGCGGGGGGATCATCAGCGCGATCGGCTTGAAAAAGTATGGAAGCTGGGAAGAAGGTTTGTGTTAGTTACTCAGACAGTAAACGGGGGCGCATCGTCGGCGGCTAGGGTCAGAACCCCGGACCGCGCGGCCGTGGCCGTATGACCACGCGCCGTTTCGCTTGTTCGCGACGAATATTTTCGAGCGATATCACTGCACCGTGCCATTCCACGGACCCGGTCTGCGCTTGAGAAAGCTCTCTTACGATCAGGTCAAACAATGCGGACAGTTCCGCGTCGGTGAGATCTGTCAGTTCCATGCGTGTTATCAAGTTCATTGCGTTTTCTCCTTCTGTACTGAGGCCCCGACGACCGAGGCCTTTCGTGCTTGAGGGAGAACCCGGCCAATGGCGTGAGCCGCATCCGACATGCTTTGCATGTGAGGACCGCAACGAAGAGAAGGAGCCTTGCGCTTGCGGCTTCACACGCCGGCCGTGCTAAACCGGATCTTTGAAAGGCCTGTAAAAGGGGAATCGGCAGAAAAAGGAAACGTGTTCTAATGTCCGCGCATTGAATTGCGCACTCGCACACCGACTGGACGCAGGTTGTTCACCGCCTATTGTACCGGAGTCTCTCTCGGGCTTCGCGGAAGGCCCGGTCAGGGATTGAAAGCGCTGAACTAATATTTCGAGAACTTGGGCCTCATGGGAACATCGGCCAAGATGATCGATGACTACGGCGGCCACATCATGCCTGCAAAGAATGCCAGCGGACAGGCAGTATACGCACCAGAAAAGACAACAGCAGGAGCAGCAATGCGCCCTTACAACCTTGTGGTGGACTGAACTTAAATGAAGGCGGTTCTGTTTGGCTATGCGGAATGGCGATGATAGGGTCGCGGCATGAGCTACATTTCTGCGCTCATTGCCCTCGCCGCTACGATCCTTGGGGTGCGGGGCCATACGTGGAATGACCGGTCGACGTCGCATAGATGGTGGCAGCGGATCACCGTTACAGGATGGGGCGCAATCGCTTTGGCACTTCTGAGTGCCGTAGTTTCGTTGAAGGAGGCACATCTGGCAGCGTCCAGGGAGCAGGAACTACGACAACGGCAGCTGGCCTCCACACGACTCGCGTTTCAGGAGCTGCATGAAGCTCTCGGAATTTTAACCCAACCCTTTGTCTTCCTGGCGTCTGGGGAATGTCGGACGGATGACCTCGTAAAATTGGCAGACTGCGCGCTCGCCGGTCCATTTATGGCGCATCTGTGGAATGTCAAGATTAGTGACCCTCCGGAACCGTTGTTCTTGCCGTCCCAGCATTCTTGGGCAACCTACATTGCGCAGGCCGCCCGCCAAGGCGACGAATCGCTAAAGAATGTAACCTTGCAATTTCACAGCGACCTTCCTCCTGATGTCTTAGCCTCCATCGACTCTATTCGTAACTCCGGTCAACTCGTCGGCATGATGTCACTGTCATCGTTGCTAAAGATGAATGAAGACCAACACAAGGATATCAACTCCATAACCATCGGCCTGGCGTTGTCTGGATTTAAGGACGATTATGTTCCGTTCTTTGAGCTCGTCAAACGCCTCGAGCAGAGCGCCCGGGGCACTCCGGTGCATTGAGTCCGATCGTCTCTGCTGGCCATTTGGCAGGGAAGGGTCTCAGAACCCCGGACCGCGCGGCCGTGGCCGTATGACCACACGCCGTTTCGCTTGTTCGCGACGGATATTTTCGAGCGATATCACCGCGCCGTGCCATTCCACGGAGCCGGTCTTCGCCTGAGAGAGCTCTTTTACGATCAGGCCAAACAACGCGGACAGTTCCGCGTCGGTGAGATCTGTCAGTTCCATGCGTGTTATCAAGTTCATTGTGTTTTCTCCTCTGCATCTGAGGCCCCGACCACCGAGGCCTTTCATGCTTTGAGGGGAAGCTCGGCTACGGCGTGAGCCGCATCCGTAGGACCGCAACGAAGAGGAGGAGCCTTGCGCTTGCGGCTTCACACGCCGGCCGTGCTAAACCGGGATCTTTGAAAGGCCTGTGAGAGGGGAATCTGCAGAAGAAGAAAACGTGTTCTAACGTCCGCGCATTGAATTGTGCACCCGCACGCCGACTAGACGCGGGTTGTTCACTGCCTGTAATATCGGAGTCTCTTGCGTGCTTCGCGGAAGGCCCGGTCTGGGATTGAAAGCGCTGAAAATAATTTTTCGAGAACATCGACCGCAAATGACTTGTAGTCAGCGCACACCGGGTCCGGCTGACGACCCTCCACCAAAATGAGCACACGACTCGCGAGTCTGACCAGCCTGTGGCGGTACGCACCGCTTCTGATGCTGTGCCTGTGGGCCGCGCCAGCCTCCGCTAAGGTTCCTGATGCGCCTGCCTATCTCAAGCAAATGCCGGAACCGCAACGCGTTATTGCCGATATTCGCGGCTCCGATGCGCTTGACACCGCCGCCCGCCAAGTGGCGGCTTTGAACCGTCTCATCGATGTCAACATCGCTCTCTCCGGACACGCCGACGATCCAGGAGGACCACATCTGACGACCGAGGAGATGCAGGTCAATGGTCGTTACGCGGGAGCTGCCTCTTCCATCTACACTGGCGTTTATCGGTCGCTTGATCCGGACAATAAAGGGCAAGTCAACGAGAACTCCAGCCGCAATCGCTGGAATCGCTTGCGTGACCGATACTACAACGACGACGCCTTCATCAGCGCGCTGTTGCAGCGCTACCTCACGCCGGGTTTAAAAGAACAATATCTCGGGCAGTTGCAGCAGACGCGCCAGAAGATTCAGGCGCTGCAGCAACAAACGCAGGGGGAGGGTAATTATTCAGATCAGCGATCGGAGCCTTCAGGACCTTTCCCAAGCGACCTGAACTTCTTCGGCGTGCTGGGCGTGCTCTTTCTGCTCTACCTCCTCCCGCGCCGTGGCCCGCTCGCAAGGCGCCTGGCCTCCGGCTGGAGGCCCCGCCTGTTGCGCTACGCAACTATTCTGATCGTGTGCCTGTGGGGTCTGGTAACCATCATCGACTGGCCCCCCGACGCGATGGCCTTCTTCTCCGGCATGGGGGCGCTCTTTGTGCTCTACCTGATCTTCCGCCCCAGCCCGCCCCCCGCACCTGGCCCCTCCTCGATCTACGGCACCGCGCATTACGCCCCCATGGAGACCGATATTCAGGACGACGCGTGCCTCGCCAACGGGCTCTTCTTTGGCAAAAGCAGCCAGCCGGGCTGGGAGACGGCACCGCTCCTCGCTCAGGGCGCTCCTGTCCGTTCGACCCCGGAACATCACACCCTCATCGTCGCCCGCACCAGAACGGGCAAAGGGACGCGGGTGATTATCCCGACCTTGCTGCGCTATCGCGGCTCCGCCCTTGTGATCGACCCCAAGGGCGAGAATGCCGCCATCACCGCCGGCATCCGCAAGGAGCAGCTCCAGCAGAGCATCCATATCCTCAACCCCTGGAACGAGCTCGCCGCGACCTACGAAAAGCGCGGCTTCAGCCGTGCCACCTACAACCCCATGGACATCCTTGTCCGGACCGACCCAAACGTCGTGGCGATCGCGCAGACGCTCGCCGGGGCCATCTGCCCGGTTGCCGCGAACGCCAAGGACCGGTTCTGGCAGGGCAGCGCGGCGAACGTGCTGACGGCGGTATTTCTGTGGCTGGCCGACCAGCCGGGCGAGCAGAAGACGCTGGGGCGCGCGCGGGAGATCGTGAGCCTCACCCGCAAGGACTTCACCGCCAAATACCTCATCCCCATGGCGGCGAGCGAGGCTTTCTCGGGCGCCATCCGCGAAATGGCCGCGCCGTTCATCGACCTCGCCGATGAAACCTACAGCGGCGTGATGTCCAACCTGAGCGAGGCCACCAAGTTCCTGAGCGACCCCCAGATCAAGGCGGCGACGGCGAAGTCGTCTTTTGCGATGGAGGACCTCGCGACGCAGAAAGCGACCGTCTATGTCGTCATCCCGCCGGAGCGGATGGATACCCAAAAGACATGGCTGCGCCTCGTCATCGCCTCCGCCATGCACATCTTCAAGCATCCGCAGACGAAACTGCCATACGGCCATCGCTGCCTGTTTCTTATCGACGAGTTTGCCGCGCTCGGGCGCCTGGACGACCTGCCCCGCGACATCGCCACCATGAGCGGCTTCGGGGTTGATTTTGCCCTCATCGTGCAGGGCCTCGACCAGTTGAAGGACCACTACGCGGAGGCCAAAGCCACGATCCTGTCCAATTGCGCGTACAAATGGTTCTGCGACGTCAACGACCTCGACAGCGCGAAATACCTGAGCGACAGCCTCGGCAAGGCCACAGTTCGCACCACGAGCACCTCCCGGTCTTCCAGCAGTTCAGGGCAGGGCGGAAGCTCAAGCAGCACAGTCAGCCATAGCGAGACGGGGCGCTCGCTGCTCAACCCCGACGAAGTCCTCAACCTGGGCAGGGACGTGGCCATCGCCATCCAGCCCAACGGCCACCCGCATTACCTCAGGCCGGTCGATTACTGGAACCTGACCAAGGCTTTTGTTGCGCTGCAGCAAAAACACCCGGCTCTGTATTGGCAGCCGCCGCTCGCCTTTGACGAGAATCCGTATTTTGCGCCGCCGCCACCGCCGCCACCACCTCCGGGCGGGGGGAATGGAGGGTCAGGGGCAAAGGAAAAGGCGCGAAGCAAACCGCCGCCGCCACCGCCAAAGCCCGAGGCCTGGATGACCGAGGAGCGGGCGAGAGATATCCTCGGTGTCGAACGCAATGCGACCGCAGGCGAGATCCGCGCGGCCTATCTCAAGCTGATACAGAAGGTCCACCCGGACCATGGCGGTTCCAGCTATTTCTCGAAAGAGCTGAATGCGGCGAAGGACCTGTTGCTGGGTGAATAACCTCGCTCAGTTTCAGACAGATTGTGGAGTTTCGCCCGCAGCGTTAACCCATATTAACCGTGAGTCATGGTATAATTGCCGCTGGAGTACCAAAGCTCAAGGAGAGATTCGCCGACTAATTGTTACCAGCGGTTACCAGTGATTAGCGGTAAATCATGCTACGACCAGAGCAAGAATAGCCCTACGCGACCGGCGTTAATTCTTTCTTAGCTGAGTCGGCGTTATCCTGAAATTATGGGAATGTTCCTGTTATCGTTCTCGGCAAGCCATGCGCGGTCAGACCGCGCGAGCGCCGGAAATCGGCGCTCTGGCTTGGCAAGGGGGGTCACTTCGTCCCCCCGTTGCATCCCCCAGGAGCAGGGGTTACCACCCCCTGCACCCCTGGAAGGGGGAGCTTCGCTCGACCAAGGGCAGTGCCCTTGGCACCCATGCGCGGCGGGTGTGTAAGAGCCGCGCAGGCCGTCTACGATGGACGGCCCTGGCAGGGAGGAAAGGAGAGGGCAACCATGACCGCCGCGACAGAAAATTGCCCGGACACCGGTACCCCGACCATAGACAAATGGACGGCGCGCAATATTGTTACCGAGCTCGAATTAACCGACGAGGAGGAGGCCATGCTCACGGCCGGGGCCGCCCAGAATGGCCTGACGCTCGAAGAGTATGTCCGCACGCTCCTGGGATACCCTCCATGACCGCATTTTGGTGCACAGATGGCCAGCGGAAGCGATAAACGGCAACGGAATAAACGGAGTTACATCCGTTGGACCTCGGACGAATTTAACCAAGCCGCCGCCAAGGCTGACAATTGCGGCCTCAGCTTCGCTGCCTTCCTTCGTGCCGCCGTTCTCGACGGCGATACCGGAGCCCGCGCCCAGCGCCGCCCGCCGATCGACCACAAGGCGCTCCGCCAGTCTCTCGGCGAGGTGGGGCGGGTCGGAAACAATATCAACCAGATAGCGCGCGCCCTGAACTCCGGAGAAAAGGCCAACCTTCCAGAGCTGCAGGAAGTCCTGCGCGACTGCATCGATGTCCTCAACCGGATTAATGCCGCTCTCGGCAAAAAGCACGGCCCCGACCCATGATCATCAAAGGTGGCAGCCGCGCGGCACCGGGCCAGCTCGCCTGGCACCTCCAGCGGCTTGACACCAATGACAAGGTAGAAATCCTCGAAATCCAGTTCCCGACTTCCAACCTTGCCGCCGCCTTCCGCGACTGGCAGACGATCAGCGAGGGGACGCGCGGCTTCAAAGGTCTCTACCACGCCAATATCGATCCCGCGATGGACTACACCATGACGCGGGAACAGTGGCAGCACGCCGTCGAGGTTCTTGAGAAAGAGCTGAAGCTGGAGGGCCAGCCCCGCGCGGTCGTCATGCACGAGAAGCTCGGGCGCGAGCACATCCACGTCGTCTGGGCGCGCACGGATATCGACACCATGACCCTGTGCTCAGACAGCCAGAACTATCTGGCCCACGAACGGGCCAGCCAGCGGCTCGAGAATGAATTCGGGCACGAGGCCGTGCCCGGCAAGCACGCGAAGCGCGACCGCGAGCAGCAGCCTGAGTTCCCCCGCGCCGAAGCCAATCAGGCCGAGTGGCAGCAGGGGGAGCGGACCGGAATCGATCCCGCCGCGCGCAAAGACCAGATCACCGCCCTCAAAGAGGCCTCCGACAACGCGCAGGCTTTCAAGGTGGCGCTCGAAGAGCAGGGCTACATTCTCGCCAAGGGCGATCGCCGCGACTTCGTCATCGTCGATGAGACGGGGAGCATACACAGCCTCGGCCGGCAAATTCGTGACATCAAGGTCGCCGAACTGCGCGAGTTTATGAAGCCCATTGACCGCGAGGCCCTCCCGACCGCGGCAGAGGCGAAGGAGCTTCAACAGCAGCGGCAACAGCAAGCCCGTCAGCAGGAACCCGCGCAGCAGCAACCACAACAAGAACCCCAACAGCAGGAACCCGACCAGCAGAAAACCAAGGAGCCGCAGGAGACTCCGCCACAGGAAACTCAGCCGCAAGAAACCCAGCAGCAACCCGAAGCCGACAAACCCGCCGACACACCTGCCGAGCCGGCTTCAGACCCCGCTCAGGCCCGAGCCGAGGCCCTCACAAAAGCCCTCGCCGAACGCCAGGCCGAGGAGGGCCGCCGGCTCGTCGAATCCCAGAGAGCAGAAATGGACCAGCTCCGCGCTGATCTCGACCGCAATATCCGCGAAAACCTCGACCGGCGCGACGCCAACGACCGGCGGGAAGCGGAAGACTTCCGGCGCCAGCAGAAACAGGCGCGCGCCATTTTCGACGGCGTCATCGACTCCGTCTGGAGCTTCATTTCTCCAGCCCGCGCCGCAGAGCGCGAAGCCGGGCGCCAGCGCGAACAAGAAAGTTTCGCCGCGCGCCAGAAGCAGGAGCGTGACGACTACGCCGCGTTTTTACAGCAGGCGAACAAACTGGAAATCGAGAATCGCGAGGAACTGCACGCGCTGCGCCTGCATGAGCTTGAGGTCAGAGGCGCGGAAGAACGCGACCGCTACCTCCGCGAGCAGGAACTTGCCCGCGAGCTTCAGGCTGAAAACGAAGAACGTGAAAGACAGCTCGCGGAGCAACGCGCCAGAGACGGCCCAAAGCGAGCACGCTGAGCGGCTCTCGCTTCCTGCGACCAAAGCTGAGCCGCCTCTTTAATCAGGTTGCCAAGGTTCGCCGGCCGATATCCCGGTTCATAGGGCGCGTTGCTCTGCAACCGCCATTGCCGGGCATCATCGCATCGAGGTTTTTACCAAAACCGCAAACCTCGCTCCCTCAGCCCGCCATCAACGCGGGCACGCCGACCCGCTTGCGCTTCCTGCGGCCAAGGCTGAATCACTTTTTTAACGAGGTCGCATTGCGACGCCGCTGGGTTTCGCGGTTCGTCGAGGACGTTGCCGCAACGGCGCTCGTCAGTTCCCCGCCCTTCGTCTCGCGGTTCCTCAGTCCAACGCCACCCCCACCGAAGCCGCGCCGCGGTGTACCACAGCGCCCGTTTCCGGGAGGCCCGAAGCAGTAGCCCGGCACCTTTATCGGGACGGCACAGCGATTGTCAAAGTGCCTGCTTCACCCGAATCGTCAACCCGCCAGCAGCTTTCATTACAATTGTTTCGCTCGGCGTTGATTCCTGTTAGAATTTCCACTTAGAGTCGTTAGTCTAGCATGGAACAGGAACGATTTCTTGGCTTCAAAAGCATTCCCCGCATCCACCCACACGGGTGTGGGACCCCATGCTAGGGGTTTCGTGCGATGCCAACCGACACAATAGAAGTCTCTGATGTACCTCAGAATCTTGCTGAACTTACTGAATATGAGAAATCATTGCTCAAGGCCTACGACTCTGGTCGCCTAGCTTTACACTTCGACGATAAGTCCATACAAATCGGACACCTGCGGCCTGATAGAGCGAAACTTCCTTTTCACGCTCAGGTACAAATTATAACTAGTCAGGAAGTACCCCTGACACCGATCCAGAAAGCCATAATAACTTTGTTTAGAACTGGAGTAGTGCTGCTGGACCCTAACAATATTACCGTCCTCAAAAAACTTGTTGACGTCACCCGTACCCTCATAGCAGACTCAGGGGCTAGCGCCACGATTCCGGCACCCGTTTCACCTGCTAAGTCAGAAGAGCCCCTGATGCCCTTGTCTCCTGCACCCACCTTCGAAGAGAACAAGCCTTGGCACATAGAAAGTATCACTGTCGAGAACGGAAAGGTTCTCGTAAAAATCCTAGACAGCTCTAATACCGAAGGAACACTTGAATTTGACCGCGCCCACCTAAAGCTGATTCAGGATGTCGGTAGTACGGACATCCGAAAGCTTTACGCTGAGATTCGACCGGGGCGAAAAGGGCTTTTTCTCGGTCCGTCACATCAAATCGTTTATTTGGGAGATATCGATAAGAACGACTTCCCACGAATAAAAAAACAACTGGATAGCGCTTCGATCGACTACGTCTGGTACCCTGACCCGCGAACAGAGAAGTTGTCAGATCTTCTGCCAAAGGCATGGAAGGCGTCACCCCATCCATGACCACCCTTCGTACCCTGTTGATCCAAATCTTCATCTTCCAACGGATCCAGTGTGACAGCCAGGTCAGTTCGTTCTTGAAGGGCTGATCGCCTCCAGACAGCGTTCCAGTTGCCGACCAAGAGCGCCAAAACTTCGTCCAGTTCCTAGGCTAAATAATACACCGACAATCCGATAAATCGGAAAGAGACCGCGCGTGGTCTCGGCCGGCCGCAGGGCAGCCAGTTGCTTCGGAAGCATTTCGCCGATTAGCAGAATCAACGTGAGAGCAAATGCGGATTGGAATACGACGCTGCTAACTGGAAACGGTATTAGGCTATGTCCGAGGCACCCAATACAACGTAACGACGGCAACCATCGAGTCACTGCAGAAGCCAACAGTGGATGATTTGCTAATGATGTCGAAGTCATCCACGAGCATGGACTTCCTACGCTCTGTGCTACCGGGGTATCATAAATCGCTGAAGTGGATACTACGGCGACAAGAATGTTTGCGACGTTATTAGCAACCACAAGCGTCGGGTTGTGCACACTCGTGTAATCCTCGCCGACCTTAATCAATCTCTGGACTTTACGAGCCTCCTCTTTTGCATGATCCCGAACTGTCTGGTCTTTCGCTAAATCGTAAAAAGTTGTCTGGAATTCAAGCAGTTTGCTTTGGTTCGTTTTGTATGTCTCGGAACTCTCATTTTCCCCACATGCGCAAGCGAAGGCTATTTCGCTAGCCGCACAAATAAACGAAACGCAAAGACCAACGACCACCACAGACCAAAATGCCAGTCTGTTTTCGATGATTGCGGCGTGCGGCAACCACACCAAAAAAATGAATCCGCCGCCGAAAAGAAATAACGTCCAAACGTGACGCAAGATCATCTTCTTACTTTGGCCAGCACAGTTCATCTTCATCCCTCTATAGACGTGAATTCTATTGAGTCGGAGGTTCCAATTCACTCCTGCTCCCGAGTAGCTTAATAGACCGCACGGACTGCTTCAGCAATGCGAGAATCGGCTTAGATGCTTTTGAGGAATTTGCTGGCCAGTAAGGCGCGGGCGCTTTCATCACTCCAGAGAAGCCGCTCGGGGTTGCCCTTCTCGATTGTGTGCCTTTTCCGACGTACTTCCGTGTTCTTCGCCAGAGGCAAAACTTTACGACCGGGTTTTTCACTCACGACGGTGCAACCGCGAATGAGAACATCGACCCATCCTCCCTCATCCCGGATCACTTCGCCGATGACCACGCGGTCGCCGATATTCACGGCGCGGCCCCGCCTGCGCCTGGCCTTTTGCCATACGCCCTCGTTCCAGCGAATGACATCCGCCTCGATAAACCCGCCGCCGCAAGAAATCCACTCCGCCGCCATGCCCTCCGCCCTTCCGTTCTTTTCTGAGAAAACCCCATTTATGCGTTCACGGCAACAACTTGATGCGATGACGGCTATCGGCGGAGATATTCCGCCGACCTTCTGGAAATGAGACGGACAGTTGCGCTATCTGCCACCGTCTAAGGGACTTGGTTCGAGCGGCTCATTTAGAAACCTGTTGACTTAATGTTCGTAATATTGTACCTTATCCTCTGTAAGGACCATCTCAATGGACGTTAAATGCGGAAAAATCGTTTATCTTCAGCGCCACCCATACCGGTAAAACGCGCTCTCGGCAAGCTCGGGCACGATATTCGTGATGCCCGCCGCCGACGGCGAATTCCCATGGCGATACTGGCGCAGCGCGCCTCGATCAGCCGCACGACCCTCACAAAAGTCGAGCTTGGCGACCCGGGCGTCTCGCTCGGCATCTATGCCACTGTGCTCTTCGTCTTGGGATTGACAGACCGCTTGGCCGATTTAGCCGACGTTCGGAACGATGCTGTCGGCCGTGCGCTTGAGGAGGAACACCTGCCGGAGCGCATCCGCTTCTCACGTCCACCGCAACCCGACAAGACAGGCCTCGAATAATGGAAAAGGAAGTTCTCGTATACGTCGACCTGCAGGCTACGCTCCACCTCGTGGGGCGCTTGTGGGGACGAATGCGCAAGAACAAGGAAAGCGCCACTTTCGAATACGACCGCAGTTGGCTTGACCACCCGGACCACTTCTCGCTGGAGCCGGCCCTCAAACTCGGACCAGGTCCGTTTCACACGCCATCCGATAAACCATTGTTCGGCGCCATCGGCGATTCCGCGCCCGACCGATGGGGGAGGGTTCTCATGCGCCGCGCGGAACGCCGGCGCGCGGAACGCGAAGGCACAACGCCGCGCACCCTGAGCGAAATCGATTACCTGCTCATGGTGGACGACGAGGCGCGTCAAGGGGCGCTTCGTTTTGCCGAGCGCGAGGGCGGGCCATTCCTGGCCGAGCACGGTCCGACGAAAATACCGCCCTTGATTGAACTCCCGCGCCTCCTGTCGGCAACCGAACGCGTTCTGGCTGATTCCGATACGGATGAGGATTTGCGCCTGCTGCTGGCTCCCGGCTCTTCGCTCGGTGGTGCCAGACCCAAGGCGTCAGTGCGCGACCGCGACGGCTCTCTCGCGATCGCCAAATTCCCGCACAAGGGCGATGAGATTAACACCGTCCTCTGGGAAGCGGTCGCCCTGACACTCGCGGCAAAAGCTGGCGTTCTCGTGCCAGAGTGGAGGCTTGAAACTGCCGCCGACAAACCCGTGCTCTTGTCGCGCCGCTTCGACCGCGCGGGCAGAACGCGCATTCCTTTTCTCTCCGCAATGAGCATGTTGGGAGCTAACGACAGGGAAACGCGGAGCTATCTCGAATTCGTCGATGCGCTCCGCCAGTCTGGCGCCGCGCCCAAGCAGGATATGCACGCGCTGTGGCGGCGGATCGCCCTCAGCATTCTCATCTCCAACACCGACGACCACCTGCGCAATCACGGATTTCTCTATGCTGGTCCCGCCGGCTGGCGGCTAGCGCCCGCCTATGACCTGAATCCCGTGCCCACCGACATCAAGCCGCGCGTGCTCGCCACGGCGATTGACCTTGACGATGGCACCGCCTCGTTGCGGACGTTGCTCGAAGTCGCTTCGTATTTCGAGTTAGGTCCGGACGAGGCGCACAAGATAGCCGCGCAAGTAGGCCAGGCCGTCGCCACGTGGCGAAAAGTGGCAGCGAAGCTGGGCCTTGCTACCACCGAAATTGACCGCATGGCTTCGGCCTTTGACCATGAAGACCTGAAGGCAGCGCTATCTTTTGTCGGACGAAAACACAGTTCCTGATTCAGGCCAAAAATCCAAGAAATCAAACGCAGCACTTCAGAAAAGATATGAGTCAAATAGAACTGTCAGTCACCTTCACCGGCCCCGACGGCGCACAACGCGAAGACCGCCAGGAAGTCCGCACATCGAAAGCGCCCAATCTCGCCGCCGAGCAAAGGATCGCCCGCATCCTGTTCGACGAACTCAAGGTCATGGCGGGACCCCAGGATATCCCAAAACACAATGCCACCGCTCTCCGATGGATCGAATTTCCTTCTCAGCCGGCAGGTTTCACCGAATACCTCGATATCCAGAATTCACAGGCTGTGTGGTTCGAGTTGACCAACCTCATCATGGGCGTGGAAAGCCGCCTCTCTCTGGCAAAGGCCTACAAGGCGCTGGAACCCTCCCAAGAACCGCCGTTCAGTGACGACGCTGCGATCAATGAGCTTTACTACATCCACGACCGGAAGATCTCGCTGCTCAACCAGGCCGTTCATGACCTCATAAAAGTGCAGGACCTCGTTAACCGGCTGTTGCACGAAACCTTGGGTGGCGACCTTGTGGATGCCACCAAGCCTGATTGGGAACAGACGCAGCTCACCCGCAAAAAGGTCAGGAGTGGTCTTAAATCCAAATTATCTGCTGACCAGCTCTCGCAGGCTGATTTCGACGCGATCGATGCGGCTCTGCAAATTCCCAAAAACACCCCGAAGGGGAAGATTGCTCTTGCCTATAGAAACAGGTTGGCCCATCAGATCAGGCCATCCGTGGACTACTCCACCTTTTTTTCCTCCCTTCAGTCACGCGCCGCCACGGAGGTCAAAGACGCACAAGGAAAACTTATTGCAAGGCAGATTACAATCAGTACCCGCCCGCCCGTCGAATACCGCTTCGAGGATTTGCACGCTGCTTTCTCCGAATATCTTGCCGCCGTTGTCGACATGCTGGACAGGCTCGGCAAAGTCGATATTTTGCGCCGTTGAAACAATTCGGCCGGAACGCCCATGTTGATGAACAAATTGAAATTGAGCGACAGAAGGTTTCTGGAGGAAATCTTCGCCATGGGCAGCGGCTATGTGCTGAATTTCTCGGACCGCACTTTTGCCGAATTCTTCGAGAACGAACTGTCCATTAACATCGACGATCCAAAATACCGTAGCAACGGTACTTCCAAGGCCAAAAGGTTGCGGGCATTTCTGCAAATCGAGAGCGAAGCGGTCGTTGCCAAGGCCCTGCGAGCATTGTGGGATCACCGCGAAGCCATTCGCGAGCCTTTCGACGCACAGGATGAAAAAGCACGCCACCAAAAGGACCGCTTTTTCGACATTGTCCACTTAATTGAAGGTGCCGCGTCCACAGCGCGCACGGACGCCATCGAGAAGTTCGCTGAAAATGAAACGCTCGAAGAGTTGATCTCCGCTATCGAACGGGACATCCGGGCGGACAAACCCGCAGCCGCATTGGACCGGCTGCACACGTACTGCATGAAGAAATTTGCTTACGTCCTCGACCAGAAGGGGATCGAATTTGACAAAGACGCTCCCCTGCAGAGCCGGGCCGGGAAATACATCAAGGCCTTGGAAAGCGAGGGGTCAGTTCGTGACATCTCCCTCAAAATCATGAAAAGCTCGATCAGCATTTTCGACAGTTTCAACAGCATCAGGAACAATGATTCATTTGCCCATGACAACGAGATCGTGGACAGGGTCGAAGCCCGCTTCATCTTCGACGCCGTCACGAACATTTTGAGGTTTATGAAGGGCTTCGAGACGAGCAGGTTCGGGCAATAGGACCCCCCCCCGAGCAACGCCGCCGAAGAGATGCTACCCGCAGTCATGTTCCGCGCGATAAAGCGCCGTTTTTTCGATACTTTTTACGAGAAATTTCTGCTATAGAAAAAAGACGTGATCGAAAAAACGCAGTGTTTTCAGGTCATTCAACGATATTTACACATAAACTTACACATTTCCACATTGGATGGAAATAAAGCCAATGAAACAAAGAGATTTTCACCATAATCAAACGACTTAAAATCCTCTGGAGCGAAAGTTCCGTGCGGGTTCGAGTCCCGCCCCCGGCATTGCGACTCAATGCGATTTCGTGAGACGGCGCAAAAAAACGGAGGTGGCCATGAGGGCCGCCCCCGCTCTGCCTAACTCAGTCGAAGATGCAAACTCGTATTCCTGCTTATCCAAATCCAATACGGGGGCTGAGTTCGAGCACCGGTACTTATCACTTGACTATGATCTTCTAATGCAGCACCATCCTGCGATCCTCGCTGAAGCCATAACCCCAGGAGAATCCATTGATGAGCCTCAAGACTATTCTTGCAAGTTTCACCACAGCTTCGCTGGTGGTCTGCACGCTCGGCCTGAGCGGTCCGGCCTCAGCGCAGAACCCGCCGACCTCACAGAAGCAGCTTGACATCGCGGCCGCCCGCGCACAGCGCAAGGCCACGGTCGGCGCCAACATGAATCTGAGCGCCGATGAAGCGGCCAGGTTCTGGCCGGTTTACGACGCCTACGAAGCGAAGATGGATAAGATCGAAGACCGCCACGTCAAAGAGCTCAAAGAATTCGCGGCCAAGTACAATAATTTCACCGACGCCGATGCGAAGAAGAAGCTCGACGAGGTAATCGCCATCCAGCAGGCGCGGCTTGACGTGCAGAAGGAATTCATTGCGCAGTTCCGTGCCGTTGTCTCGCAAGTGAAGGTGACGCGGTTCTATCAAATCGACAACAAGATCCAAGCGTTGATCCAGTGCGACATCGCGCAATTGGTGCCGCTGGCGCAATCGCCAGGCGAGGTTGCCCAATAGTCAACCTTGCGTTTGCAGACGGATTGTTCCTGGTGCGAGTCTGGAGCGGGAATCAAAATGGGATTCTCACTTTAATGGTGCAGCCCGCGCGACGATGAAGAGCGACGATAAGCGGCGAGAAACCCTCGCGATCCTGGTCGGCGGCGGTCCCGCTCCGGGGATCAACGGCGTGATCGCCTCGGCCGCCATTGAGGCTATCAAGTGCGGGCTGCGCGTCGTGGGAATACGCGACGGTTATCGATGGCTGGTGGAGGGCGACACCGGGCACGTCGTCGAACTCGAACTCGAGGAGGTCAGCAGGATCCACTTCACCGGTGGCTCGATCCTGCGCACCTCACGCACCAATCCGGCGCGCGACGAAGCGAGCCTGGGGCGCGTGATCGATGCGCTGACGGCGCTTGGCGTTCGCTACCTGATCTGTATCGGCGGCGACGACACCACGTACGGTGCGGCGCGAATCGCCGAGCGCACCAGAGGCAGGATCGGCGTCGTGACCGTGCCGAAAACGATCGACAACGATCTGCCGCTGCCCGAGAATGCGGCTACGTTCGGCTTCGAAACCGCTCGTGCCATCGGCGCCGGGATCATCGAATCGCTGATGGAAGACGCCCGCACCACCAGCAGGTGGTACCTGACGATCTCGATGGGCCGGAAATCGGGATCCCTGGCGCTCGGAATGTGCAAGTCAGCCGGCGCTACGCTGGCGGTGATTCCCGAGGAATTTCGAGGCAAGAGGTTTGAGCTCGCGCTGGTGGTCGACACTATCGTGGGCGCGATAATCAAGCGTCGCGCCGGCGGCCACGACGATGGCGTCGCGGTCATCGCCGAAGGGATCGCAGAGCGCATGGACGTTGGCAGTCTGGCTTCGGTGGTGGACTCGCACGCCGACGCTTATGGCCACGTGCACATCGCGGACATCCCGCTGGGTATTGTCTTGCGCGATCAGGTGCGCGCTGCGCTCAAGCAGCTCGGCATCGACGCCACCGTGGTCGCCAAGGACATCGGCTACGAGTTGCGTTGCGCGAAGCCGTTGCCATTCGACGTCGATTATACGCGAACGCTGGGCTACGGCGCGGTGCGCCACCTGCTAAGCGGCGGCTCCAGTGTGCTGATCGCCGTCGCGGGCGGCCGCGTGACGCCCGTCAGTTTCGAGCAACTGCTCGACCCGAACACGGGCCGGATTCGGGTGCGGACCGTGGATGTGTCCACCGAGTCATACCAGGTGGCGCGCACTTACATGATTCGGCTCGAGCTGGAGGACTTCGAGGAGCCGGCACTGTCGAGGCTCGCCGAACATGCGAAGCTGTCAGCCGCGGCTTTCAAGGCGAGATTCATCCCTTCGGTCCGCGCCACGACTGATGAGACGAGAGACCTTTCGGGGTGTGGCTACTGAGTCGCCGGTCCGTTTCTAGTGGAGCCATCGCGACCAGTTGTCATGCTCGGGCATTTTGCCAGCCTCGGCAGGGTTAGTTCGCCGTAATTTCTTGTCGCACTCCTGACGGCCCTGACAGAGCCGGTTGGCCGATGATGGGGTCTGATGCAGGCGACTGAGACAGTGACCACAATCTCCAGCGCCGCAGGCGAACTGCGCATCACTCGCGCGACGATGGCCGACTACGACACCGTGATGCGCATTCTGCGTGAAGCCGCAGCCTGGTTGACCTCGCGTGGCAATCCGCAATGGGAACACTGGTACCGCGAAGTCGGCGAATCGATGCTGCGTGAGCGAATCGAAGAGCATGAGGTATATCTCGCTTCGCTCGACACGCGGCCGATCGCGACGGTGACGATCCAATGGTCCGATACGATGGTGTGGGACGCGACAGGCACCGACGGCCTGGCTGGTTACATCCACGGGCTGGCGATTTCACGCTCGGTGGCCGGGCTTGGTGTAGGCGAACGAGTGCTCGAATGGGCGATCGGTCTGATCGCTGCACGAGGCCGGCGTTACGCACGGCTCGATTGCATCGCAAGTAACGTGGGGCTCTGCCGCTGCTACAATGATCGCGGCTTCACAGCGATGGGAACGGCGATGCCTCTGCGATTCTACACGTGCCGCCTATTCGAACGCGAAATAGAGGGTTTCTGAAATTTGAAAGGTCCGGCTAACAGGCTTTAGAGTGTCCGGCCGCAAGTCCAACGAGGAGAACAACGAATGATCACTGGGCGGTGTCTTTGCGGAAGCATCCGTTACGAAATCGATGGCCGGCTTGGACCTATCGTTTATTGTCATTGTTCGATGTGCCGGCGCGCGAGCGGCTCCGCGTTCGCGACCAACGCGTCCGTCAGGGCCAGCGAGTTCCGTGTCGTCGCGGGGTCGGAGCTGATTTCGGAGTACGAATCCTCTCCATCGAATGTACGCGCATTCTGCTCGCGCTGCGGCTCTCCGCTCTATTGCAGGTGGTTCAAACTGATTCGTATTCGACTCGGCACTCTCGACGGTGATCCAGGCGAGCGTCCGGTAGCCCACGTCTGGGCGAGCTCCAAGGCGCCGTGGCATGAGATCACCGACTCACTCGAGCAGTTCGAACAAGCGCCGTCAGATATAGTGAGGTACACAGCACCCGCTCCTCGGGATTGATGCTGTACCGATGAGTCTTCCGAGCCTGTCGGTTAAACGGCGATCAGGGCGACGCACGGGGGATTCATGGAGCTTCGATTGGGGCGTTGTCGATTCGGCTCTGCTTCCAAACCTCGGGGATGAACTCATGATAGCGGATGACGCCTTCGCAGGCTGTCCAGATGGGCCGATCGACCGGCGCGGCGTCGCGATCAACCCAGGACACGGTGGCGGAGGGGCCGGCCCCGCGGCCTATCCGGGGTATTGATAACCTAGCTGGCAGAAATTGCAATTCGTTGTAACTCCAGCAATTATAATCGCTGGCTATGTTTAGAGTTGGGAGCTAAACAACACATCGGGGACCTAGGGGACCCCAAGGAGCACTTACTTGGAGATCGATAGAATCGTTGCAGACTTGAAGAAAGAAAGGGACCGGCTTATCCGTGCGATCACGGCTTTGGTGGCAGGGGGATCGCTGTCTACCGGCCGAAAAGGCCGAACCGCGGCTCCTAAGCCGGGCGCCACGAAAAGAAAGAGACGTGGCGGTATCACCAAAGAAGGCAGAAAGCGGCTGTCGGAGCTTATGAAGAAGCGGTGGGCCGAGCGCAGAAAGAAAGGACTAACGAAACTTAGTAAATAGCGGTACGGCTGGATCGCCACCGGTCTTGAGGGTGCGGTTGATTCGCGACCGTCGCGTCCGCACAATCTTCAGATGGCGAATTCAGTACGGCACGCGTTCGATCTTGCGGCGGAGGACTACGACCGCACGCGGCGCCGGCTGGTGCCGGGGTTCGACGACTTCTATCGCGCGGCGATCGATTTGATTCAGTTTCCGCACGATAGCCAGATCAAGGTACTCGACCTCGGCGCCGGCACGGGCTTGTTGGCGGCGTTCATCGCGTACAGTTTCCCGCAGGCGCGAATCACGATGGTGGACATCTCGAGCGAGATGCTCGAGCGGGCGCGTGCGCGCTTCGAATTGGGCGGTGAGCGCTTCCGCTTCGAGGTCTCCGACTACGGTGTTGACCCGATCGAGGAAAAATACGACGCCGTCGTTTCCGCGTTGTCGATTCATCACCTGAGCGACGAGCAAAAGCGCTCGCTGTTCGCCCGAATCCACGGCGCGCTCAACGACGGCGGTGTATTCGTCAACGCCGAGCAGTGTCGGGGCGCGACCCCGGAGCGGCACCGGTTTCATCACGAGCGATGGATCACGCGGGTGCGCGAATTGGGGGTGGACGATCGCGACCTGGCGGCGGCGCTCGACCGGATGAAGTTCGATCGCGCGGCGACGCTCGAGGATCAACTCCAATGGCTCAGCGAGGCGGGGTTCCGCGATATCGATTGCGCGTACAAGAATCTGATCTTCGCCGTTTACTGCGGCGTCAAGTAGCGAAGAGCGGCGTCCGTCATTGTTCGGCGCGGCTCAAGATGCGAATCGCGTGGCCGGCGGCCGCGAAAAATGCCGGGTCCGGATTGAACGCATGCTCGCGCAGGCAAACCTCGGTGAATTTGATCGCATGCTCATCGCCGCATGCGATCGCACGCTCGATAAGTCCATCTTCGTCTGAGACTTTGACCTCATCGATTTCAATGCGCCCCAAGTCCGCCGGTGTGCCGAAAGTTGCGTACATCGCGGCAGCCGCTTGCCACCCGTATGCCACCGCTGCATGCGCAGTTGTATCGCGCAGGTACGGGAGGAGAGGGCGCAGGGCGGACGGTCCGGTAACTGCGTGGACGAACGCGATGGTCGTATAAGCATTGTGGGCGTTGGCAAGAAAGACGCGCGCGAAAGTAGCCGTCAGGTCGGAAATGAATGCGCCTGCGTCACCGGTGGTATCGACTGCGTCCAGCGTATCCTTGAACGGCGCGAAGGAATCGAGTTGTGAGAGCGCGTCGGTAAGCGCACCGAGATTGCGGCGGCGAATCTCGGGCGGAATCATCTGCACGCCGGCGATTGCCTTTGACGGCATTGCGCGAACCGTACTATCCCGATGCCGGCCGGCGGGAAGCGTCATGTAGTCGGCGGCCCAATAGGCGAGTCCGTCGGCCAGTTCGCGCCGGCGCGCGGGAGTATCTTCGAGTGCCAGCGCCCGAGTTGCGTGGCCGGTACGAATCACGCCGTGGGTCGCGGCCGCCATCAGACCCGGCGCGAGCCGCGCGGTCCACTGATCGAGCACGGCCGGCCACGGTCGCTCCTCGAGTTCATTGCGGAAGAACTCGAACCAATCCTCGGTGCGGTGGGCGTCGCCAAGCGCGGCGCGCCAATTATCATCCGTCAGCCGTGCGACGCGCGCAGGACGCGGTGCGAGTCGGCGCCGGTAGCGTTCGAACCAGGGCATCACGGCGTCGGGGCGGCCCATCGCACACATCGCTTCGATCGCCATCGGGGCGTGATTGGAGAGGCCGTTGCTCAAGTCGGGGCCCATTGGCGCCATGATTTCGAGCGTTGCATCGAGGGCGGAATAATCAGCCGGCTTCATTTTCACCCTCATCGATGCGGCCTCCTCGCGTCTTCGATAATTGGTAAAGTACTCGCTTTATATACTATGTCAAGCACCAGCTTGACTAATATTCCGCGGCGGGTACCATCTCATTGCATGAAGCACGAGGCGCGCGCGCAGCAGGGCGTTCTGTACCAACTCAAGACTCGCGGGCCGCAGACCGCGGCGCAGACCGCGCGCCGCTTGGGCGTGACCGCGATGGCCGTGCGTCAGCATCTGTATCGCCTGAAGCTGGCGGGACTCGTCGAGTTCACCGACGAACGGCGCAAGGTGGGGCGCCCGGCGCGCGTATGGAGATTGACCGGCGCTGCGGCCGAGCGCTTTCCAGACACGCACGGCGAGCTGACGGTCGAAATCATCGGTGCGATCCGCGCTGCGTTCGGCGCGGCGGGGATGGACAAGCTGCTGCGCGAGAGGACGCGCCGCCAGTTGGAGGAATATCGCGCGCAGCTTCGCCCGGCGGGAACTTCGATCGCAAAGCGCGCGTTGGCGTTGGCCGAGATTCGGCGCGAGCGGGGCTACATGGCCGAATGCACCAGGATGCCCGATGGCTCGATACTGTTGGCGGAGAATCATTGTCCGATCTGCGCGGCGGCCTCCGCCTGCCAGGGCTTATGCCGCGAAGAACTCTCGCTGTTCCGCGCGGTGCTCGGTGACAAAGCGCGGGTCGAGCGCACCGATCACATCATGGCGGGCGCGCGGCGCTGCGCGTATCGGATCACGACGCCGGACTAGCGATAGAGGGCGTATCTGGCGGCGACTGTAGCTTCGAATTCGATTCGAATCCCCCAACGAACGGTTTGAAGAAAAGTCGCACTCTCGGCTAGGTTGGACGCTGGTGAACGATGCCGCTGGCATTCGATTCTGTTTCCGCGTTCCGATGGCAAAAAGGATTCGCGATCTCGTGTAGTTGCAGTCAGGAGGAAATTTTATGGCGCGCAAGTTATCAATCGGAGTCAATTGGCAGGGCAAGCTCGACTTCAAGGCGGCGATCGAGCGCGCAAAAATCGCGGACGCCGCGGGAATCCATTCGATCTGGGTGGCCGAAGCGTGGGGCCGCGACGCCTTCACGCTGCTAACGCTGCTCGCGGAGCACACCAGCAAGGTCCAGCTTGCGACCTCGATCGTGAATATCTACTCGCGCACGCCGGCCGCGCTCGCGCAGCATTTCGGCACCCTCGACGAGTTGAGCAACGGCCGCATGATCATCGGGCTGGGCACCAGCGGTCCGCAGGTGATCGAACACTTCCACGGTATTCCGTTCAATCCGCCGCTGACGCGGATGAAGGAGTACGTGGAAATTATCAACATGATAATGGCGCAGACGCCGCTGAACTACGAAGGCAAGCTGTTCAAGCTGCAGCGCGGCTTCACGATGCGCTTCGAGACCCCGCGCAAGCACATTCCTATCTGGATCGCCTCGCTCAACAAAAAGAGCGTCGAGTTCACCGCGAAGAAAGCCGACGGATGGCTGCCGGTGATGATCCCGATTAACTCGCTCAAGAAGGCGATCGCGGATTTCCGCGCGATTGCGACGGCCGCCGGCCGCGAGCCGCGCGCAGTCGCAGTCAAAGCGCCCGGACACGTGACGGTAACGGCGAACGTCGATCGCGCGGTTGCGGGACACGCCGCCAACGTCGCGTTCTACGCCGCGCGCATGGGCACCTTCTATTCCGAGCAACTCACGCGCTTCGGCTTCGGCGACGACGTGCAGAAAGTCAAACAGGCGTGGGATGCGGGCGGCTCGAAGGCGGGTACCGCGGCGCTGTCGCCCAAGCTGCTCGGCGAGTTGGGTTATATCGGCACAGTCGAAGGCGCGATCGAGCGTCTCAAGGCGCAGGACGAAGCCGGCGTCGATCTGCATCCGGTGGAGATCGACGCGGGCGGCAAGCCGGGCGAGTTCGAGAAGACCGTGGCGCGGTTGCTCGGATGATCGTGCAGACGGAATCTGCCGACTCGCCGCCAAAGGCGTTACATCGAGGCCGGAAGTCGCGTCGCAATCAAGCGGCGCTCTGATCGTAAACTGGACGCGGCGCTCGTAGTTGGTGGGAATTGAACGCATGAGAAGATCCCAGTGGACCCTCTTCGTTTTTGGAGATGCAATTCAATGAGAATCAGAATGCAGCCGGTCGCATTCGCACTGCTGCTCGTGGCGGCCGCGTTGCCCGCCACGGCGCGCGCCGGCGACGCGGCGAAAGCGGACGGTATCAAGGTCGAAGTGACCGGCTTTCGAAACGACAAGGGGCAACTGGGATGCTCGCTGTGGGCAGGTCCCGCGGGATTCCCGCGCGACGACTCGCACATATTTCGTCACGTGTGGGCGCCGATTAAGGATGCCCACGGCGAGTGCGCCTTCGCCGGAGTTCCGGCCGGCGACTATGCCGTCACCCTTTTTCACGACGAGAACAAAAACGGCAAGTTCGATTCGAATTTTATCGGCTACCCGCTCGAGGGCTACGGATTTTCAAACAATGTGGCGCCCAAGTTCAAAGCGCCGTCATTCGACGAGACGAAATTTCACTATGACGGCAGCGGCACGAAGCAGATTCCGGTCCAAATGATTTATAGATGATGAAGGCAATAATCGTTGAAAAACCCGGCGATGAAAACGCGCTCAAAATCGGTGAGGTCGCCGAGCCTGCGATCAAGCCCGACGAAATACTGATTCGGGTCCGAGCCGCCGGGGTGAATCGCGCGGACATTCTTCAGCGCCAGGGATTCTATCCACCTCCGCCAGGCGCGTCGGAAATCATCGGCCTGGAATGTGCCGGCGAGGTTGCCGCCGTCGGCGCTGCCGCCATCGGATGGAAGATAGGCGACCGCGCGATGGCATTGCTGCCGGGCGGCGGTTACGCGCAGAAAGCCGCGGTGCATTACGGATCCGCGATGAAGATTCCCGCGGCGCTGAGTTTCGAGGAAGCGGCCGGGATCCCCGAGGTCTTTCTGACCGCGTTCCTGAACTTTTTTATGCTCGCCCGGATCAAGCGCGGCGAGACCGCTTTGATTCACGGTGGCGGCAGCGGTGTCGGCACCGCATCGATTCTACTTCTCAAGGAAGCGGGCGTGCGCGTGATCGTAACCGCGGGCTCGGATGAGAAATGCGAGCAATGCCGGAAGCTGGGCGCCGACGTCGCGATCAACTACAAGCGCGGGCCGTTTGCGCCGGCCGTGAAGGCCGCGACCGACGGGCGCGGCGTGGATGTGATTTTAGACAGTATTGGCGGCGACTACCTGCCCGGAAATATCGAGTCGCTCGCCAACGGCGGGCGGCTGGTCCTGATCGGCTTGATGAATGGGACGCGCGCCGAGATCGATCTGGCCGCCGTTCTGCGCCGTCATCTGAAAATCTTCGGCTCGACTCTGCGCACACGCCCAGCCGCCGAGAAAGCGCAGATCGTCACGGCGTTCCTCGAGCAATTCAGCGCGGCGCTCGAGGCGGGCCGCTTGCGTCCGCCAATTTACAAGGTGATTCCGGCCGCCGACGCGTCGACGGCGCATCGCATGATGCAAGCGAGCGAGCACTTCGGGAAAATCATTCTCAAGTTCGACTGATCCCAGCGTTCGCAATTCAGTGCGGTCGGTTTCTTGACCTGCTCGCGCGCCGCGATTAACCTCACAGCTTAGCCGGAACTCGGAGAATCCCATGAAAGTCACCTTCATCCAAATCAACCATTTGCTTGCCGGGTGAGGGATACTTCGAAAGCTGGCTTGAAAGAGCCTCGGGCGTCGAAGCCCGGGGCTCTTTCTTTTTCTGCGCGGCGCGCCGCGCGGGAGAGCTGCGATGGACTCGGACGAAAAAGACAACCAATCAATCGGCGCTCCCGTGCGCCACTCGAGCGTACTGTTTCGCCACGCCGACTTCATGAAACTGTGGACCGGAGAGACGGTCTCGCTATTCGGCACGCGAATGGGCGATGTCGCAATCAGCTTTGCCGCCGTGATCGCGCTCAAGGCGACTCCTTTCCAGATGGGCCTGCTTGCCGGGGCGAGGATTGTGCCGACCCTGGTGCTGAGCTTGTTCGCGGGAGTGTGGGTCGATCGCATCCGCCGCCGGCCGATTCTGATCGGTGCGGATATCGGCCGCTTCATCGTATTGGCCACGATACCGATTGCCGCGTTGTTCGCGGCGCTGACAATGGCGCAGCTCTACGCGGTAATCCTCGCCTACTCGGCGCTCGACCTCTTCTTCGACGTCGCTTACCGATCCTACCTGCCGTCGCTGGTCGGGCGCGAAGACCTGCTCGACGCGAACAGCAAGCTCACGGCCAGCGCCGGAGTCGCCGAAGCCGGCGGCTTCGCGCTCTCGGGTTGGCTGGTCGAGTGGCTGACGGCGCCATTCGCAATTCTGATCGACGCGATTTCATTTCTTGCGTCGGCCCTCGCGATTGCGTTCATCCGCAAGCCCGAACCCGCACCCGCGCCACGCGCTCGCGACGCCAGCGCACTTGGCGAGATCGCCGCTGGGGCGCGTCTGATTTTCAGCGACGGCCGTCTGCGCGCGTTCGGAATCAACGCGATCGTGGGCGGATTTTCGAACAGTTTGGTTTCCACACTTTACATGCTGTTCGTCGTGAACGCGCTTGGCTTCAGGCCCGGCGTACTCGGTGTGATCTTTGCCGTCGGAGGCGCGAGTTCGATGTTCGGCGCGCTGGCCGCACGGCGGACCGCCGACATGCTGGGCACGGGAATGGCGATGGTCGCGGGACTGGCGATCGAGGGCGTCGCGTTGATGCTGCTGCCGATAGCGCGGGGCGCCGGTCCCGGTTCGGTGGCGCTGCTGGTCGCGCAGCAGCTAATCGGTGACAGCGCCGCGACGGTGTATTTCATCAACGCCGTCAGTTTGATCCAGACGATCACGCCCAAGCCGATGCTCGGCCGCGTAAATGCGAGCCTGCGCTTCGTCGGCTTGGGCAGCGTGCTCGGCGGGCAACTCGTGGCGGGATTGGCGGGTGGAATGATAGGGCTGCGTCCAACGATTGCGATCGGAGCGTCGGGTTTGTGGGTCACGGCGGCGCTGCTCGGCTTTTCCGAAGTCGGTTCGTTGACCGGGATGGCGGAGCACGCCGCGCCAGCCGGCGCCGGCAGGTACGATTGATCCAAAGGCGCGAGCCAGTGGCGCACTTCGCGAACCTGACGGGTGTTCGCGCGCACCATCTGGTAGGATGCGTGGCGAAATAGCGTGAACCGCCAACCGATCAAACCCAACGCGCTCAAACCGGGCGATACAGTTGCGGTCGTCGCGCCCGCCGCGGCGATCGAACGCGAGCATCTCGAGCGCGGCGTCAACGTGCTCGCCTCGATGGGCTATCGGGTCAAAGTTTCGCAGCGCGTGCTGGCGCGTTCGGGGATATTGGCCGGCGACGATCGCGAGCGGGCCGGCGAGCTTGGCGAATACTTTGGCGACCCCGAGGTCAAGGCGATCTTTTCCGCGCGCGGCGGTTACGGATGCGGGCGGCTGCTGCCGCTGCTGGACTTCAAAGCGTTGGCCCGCACGCCCAAGATCTTCGTGGGCTTCTCGGACGCAACCTTTATCCTGAACGCGCTGGTCGATTTCGCCGGGATGGTATCGTTTCACGGGCCGATGGTCGCGATGGATTTTGCGCGAGGCCTGAGCCCGCGCTCGCTCGCGCACATGCAAGACCTGCTCGGCGGCAAACTCGGCGGCTTCGAGCTCGAGGCGCGCGAGGCGATGCATCCGGGAAGCGCACAAGGCGAGGTTATCGGCGGCTGCCTGTCGGTGCTGGTCGCGACTATAGGCACGCCGTATGAGCCGCGCTTCGACGGCCGAATCCTGTTCCTCGAAGACACGGGTGAGAAGGCCTATCGAGTCGACCGGATGCTCGTGCAGTTGCGCCAAAGCGGCGCGCTCGGCCGAGTGGCGGGAATTGTTTTCGGCGCGATTCGCGCGATCGACGGAAACGAGCAGGAGACGCGGCTGATCGCGCGCTTCGCCGGCGAGCAGACCGCGGGGCTGGGATGCCCGGTGCTGTACGGCGTCGAAGCCGGGCATGGGACCGAAAATTTTACGATTCCGTTCGGCGTGGTGGCGCGAATCGATTCCGCCGCGCGCCGAATCATCTTCACCGAGCCGGCCGTGACGCGGTAACGGGCCAAGTTTTCCGGAGGATTGGGCATTGGGATGGAGTGATGTCGAGCAGGCATTCAACAACGCGGTCGAGGAGCAGGTGATTCCCGGTGCGACGCTCGTCGTGCGGCGCGGCGCGCAGCTCGCGTTCGAGGGCGCATTCGGATTCAGATCGATCGAGCCGAGCCGCTCGCCGGCCAAAATCGAAACCGTCTATGACCTGTCGTCACTCACCAAGGCGCTGGCGACGACGGTCGCGGTGATGATCCTGGCGCGCGACGGCAAGTTTCGCCTCGACGATCGGGTGACGCGGTTCTTTCCAAACTTTGGCGTGCACGGCAAAACCACGGTCACATTTCGCCATCTGCTGGCGCATTGCTCGGGCCTGGCGGCGTGGCGGCCGTTCTACAATCGGATCGCGGAGATCGAAAAAGGCGGGCGGGTCAACTTCATGGCGAGCCACGGCGCCAAGGAGTTCGTTTACGAGGAGATTCATCGCGAAAAACCCGAGGCCGCGCCCGCGACCAGGCCCATCTACTCGGATCTCGGATTCATCGTGCTGGGTGAGACGATCGAAAAGGTCGCCAGCGTCGCGCTCAACCGATTCTGCCGCGAGAAAATCTTCCATCCGCTGGGCCTGCGCGCGACCGACTATATAGACATCTCACTGGTCCGCTCGCGACGGCTTGAGCCGGTCGCCAACATGTTCGCGCCGACCGAAATCTGTCCTTCGCGCAAACGGCTGCTGGTCGGCGAAGTTGACGACGAGAACGCGTTCGCGATGGGCGGAGTGGCGGGTCACGCCGGACTGTTCGCGCCGGTGCGCGACGTCGATCGCCTCGCGCGCGAGCTGATCGCGTGTTACGCCGGACGCTCGGATTTCGTGCCGCAAAAAATAATCCGCGAGTTCTGGACGCGCGACACGACCGTGCCCGGCTCGACGTGGGCGCTCGGATGGGACACGCCGTCGGCGGAGCATTCCAGCGCGGGGCATCGATTCTCGCCGGCGGCCGTGGGCCATCTTGGCTTCACCGGCACTTCGATATGGATCGAGCCGGAAAGCGAAGTTGCGATCTCGATGCTGACCAACCGCGTTCATCCGCGGCGCGACAATCAAAAGATTCGCGAGTTCCGCCCGAAGATTCACGATTTGATCATGGATGCGCTCGACGTTGGCTGATTCCGGCAGCGCGGCGCGCCTCGCGCGCATTCCGGCGTCCCCCCGCCGCGTGCATCTGATCGGCGTCGGCGGCACCGCGATGGCCGCGCTGGCCGGGATGCTGGTGGAGCGCGGCTTGTCGGTCACGGGCTCTGACAATCAGCTCTACGAGCCGACGGCGTCGCTGCTCAGAAACTCGCGGGTCGGATTGACGACGGGATTTTCGCGCGCGAACCTGTCGCCCGCGCCCGACCTGGTGGTGGTGGGCAACGCGATCGTGGCGAGCAATCCCGAAGCCGTGGCGCTGCTCGATTCCGCGATCCCGTATCTCTCGATGCCTGAAGCGCTGTGGCATTTTTTTCTGAAGGGCCGGCGCGTGTTGATGGTCGCGGGAACGCATGGCAAGACCACCTCGACCGCGATGATGGCGCACGTGCTCGACGCGGCGGGGCGCGATCCGTCGATGCTGGTCGGAGGAGTGGCGAGCGATTTCGGATCGAACTACCGGCTCGGCCGGGGCGCCGATTTCGTGATCGAGGGCGACGAGTACGACACCGCATTTTTCGACAAGGGACCGAAGTTTCTGCATTACCGGGCGAACGGTGCGATTATTACGGCGGTCGAATTCGATCACGCCGACATCTATCGCGATCTCGAGCATGTGAAATCGAGTTTCCGCGCGCTCGTCGAGCAGATGGATTCGTCGCGCGTGCTCGCGGTATGCGCCGATTTTCCGCACGCGCTCGAGGTCAGCGCGGCGGCGCGCTCGCGGCGGCTCACGTACGGGCTCGGCGGGGGCGAATACCGCGCGGCGGACATTACGGTGGGCGCGGACGGCGCGAGATTTTCGGTGACGCGCGACGGCGACCGAATCCAGGATTCAATCCATCTTCCGATCGGCGGCCGAATGAATGTCGCCAACGCGCTGGGCGTTTACGTGCTGCTGAGCGCGTTTGGAGTCTCCGGCGACGAGATTGCCGGCGGGTTGCGCACCTTCAAGGGCGTGGTGCGGCGCCAGCAGGTGATCGGAGAGGCGGCGGGAGTGACGGTGGTCGATGACTTTGCGCATCACCCGACCGCGATCGGCGTCACGCTCGAGGCGATTGCCGAACGGTTCCCGGGCCGGCGGATACTTGCGGCGTTCGAGCCGCGCTCGAATACGGCGCGGAGCAACGTTTTTCAAAATGCGTTCGCGGCCGCATTCGATCGAGCGTCGCACGTCTACCTGGGTCCGGTCTATTTCAAGGAAAACGATCCGATCGCGCCGGGCGAGCGGCTGGAAACAGGCGCGCTCGCGAGTGCGATCAGTGCGCGTGGAGCGCGCGCGATTGCATGCACGTCGAACGATCAGGTCCTCGAGCGGATGCTTTCCGACGCGCGCGCGGGCGACGTTGCGCTCTTCATGTCGAACGGGCCATTCGATGGATTGAAGGAACGGTTCCTGGCGGCGTTGCAGGCGCGCTAGCAGGAGCTGGCCTCCTGCACCCAACGTTAGGAAGAGTTCCGAGCTTCGCCCGGTTAGAACATCAGCCAAAAGTATCAATAGCCGAGGGTTGGATCGACCAGATTTAGCAGCGGGCGATTGCCGGCGAACCTATTCAGATTCTCCGCGAACAGTTGGCATGCCTTGTCCATGTAACCGCGGTTGGCGCCGGAAATGTGCGGCGTCAAGATGACATTTTCGAGATCCCAAAGCGGGCTTTCGGCTTCGAGCGGTTCATGCTCGAAGACGTCGAGGCCCGCGCCGCCAATCTTTCCCGCGGTCAACGCCGCGGCCATCGCCCGTTCGTCGATTACTTCGCCGCGCCCGATATTCACCAGGTATGCGCCGGGCTTCATCGCGGCGAATTCCCGCTCGCCGATGAACTTGCGCGTGTGGTCGGTGAGCGGCAGCGTGACGGACACGTAATCGGATTCGCGGAGGATCGCTTCGCGATCGCCGGGACCGAAGAAGCGTGCGGGAAGCTTGCCTTCGGGATCGCCGAGCCCCGCCGGACACCATCCGGGATCGGCGCGCTCGGCCGGATTGCGCTTGAGCGCAAGCACGGTCATACCAAATGCGGCCGCGAGCCGCGCCGTTTCCCTGCCGATCGATCCGTAGCCGATGATGCCGAGGGTCCGCCCGCGGATTTCGTCCACGCTCGCCATGAAAGCGCCCGAGCGCATCCACTCGCGGCGAATCTGCGCCCGAATCGCGAGATGAATCCGATGCGCATACGAGAGCATCGAGGCAATCGTGTATTCCCCGATCGGCGTCGCATGAATTCCGCTCGCGGTCGTGACTGGAATCGCGATCCCCTTGAGCGGTCCGCCGAGCGCGTGGTCTGCGCCCGCGCTGAGCAGTTGAATCCATTTGAGGCCGCGCGCCCGATTCGTGATGTCCGGCGGCACCCGAAAGGTGAGTAGCACGTCGCATCCGCCGCTGACCAACTCGCTGACATCGTCGGCCGTTCGGCACTGGCGATCGGCCAGGACGATCTCGATGCCGGGCACCGCGCTGATAATTGCGGCGCGATGCGCGGGTTGCAGCGCAACCGTGGAAATTATTTTCATGGACGCATCAAAACTTTCGCACGGGTTCGCGCGCCCTTCAAGGAGAAACCGTGCAGGTTGAGGAGATCGCGCGGCGGGCTTATATTGGAGAGTCTCCTGCGTCACTGGATCGATCGTCGAGCACCATGAAATGAAGCTGCAAAAGATGCTCACGCTGGGCGTGGCGACAGCCGCGTTGTTCGCGCTGTCTCATCTTGCAGTCGCGCAGACGGCCGGTTCGCAGACTGGCTCCCAGGGCGGCGGGAGTTCGGCCAATCCCGGAATTGAGGGGCAGGGCGGCAGTGACTCAACGCTCGAGATAGCTCCGCAGCCCGGCTTGGCGGCGCCGAAACCCGGCGTTCAGGAAATACCCGGCGGCCGGAATTTCAATCCGGGCGAGAACAACGCGTCGATCGAACCCAACTTCCGCCCGAAAACAGAGAACGGCACCGGCGACATCAACGGCAACGGCGATAGCAACCGGCCGCATCCTCGGCCCTACCTCGGCATCACCGTGCAATACGCGACCAAGTGCTACCTCGGAGGAGAGGAGCATGGACTCGAAGTGCTGACCATCGATCCCAACAGTCCGGCCGCGCAGGCGGGATTGCAGGCGCGCTCCGGAATGAGCGCAATCGGCGCGGCGGTTTCCACGCTGTCGGGAATTTTGCCCGGCGGCTCAATCCTGGCTAATAAGGCGCTGCAGAGTTCGGGAGCGATGGGCCATGAGGGAGATCTGATTGTTGCGGTTGACGATCGGCGCGTGCGCGATCAGAGCGATCTGGAAACCGCGATGTCACGGCTCAAGCCGGGAGACACGATGTACCTGACGGTAATCCGGCCGGAGGGTAACTCGCACAAGACGATCAAAATCGCGGTGCGAGTCGGCGCGGTGGGCGAGCCAATCGCGAATGTGCCGCCGACGCGCGGCAACCCGCAGTAGCCTCGCGATTTCATTTCACGATTTGTTCCTCCGATTCGGCCGACGCGATCGCGCGCGATTTTCTGCTATCATGGTTGCGACGCCAGCGGCATGTGCGCTCCTCGCGCGCATCGCCGCAGGGCGAATTTGCGTATTCGGACCGGAAAAACTTGCAACGCAGCCTCAAAGAAGCAGCCGGCGAACTCGAAGCGCGGCTCGCCGCAAATACCGAACGCCGATTCCCGGTGATGGGACTGCGCGGCGCGGCCGGCGCGCTGATGATCCGCGAGATGGCGCTGCGGCTGCGCCGCCCAATCGTCGCGGTCACGTCAACGGCGCCGGAAGCCGAGGCGCTGGCGGGAGAGGTTGCATTTTTTCTCGGCGAGGCGGCAGACGCCGACGCCGCCACGCGCCGGGTGCATCTGATCCGCTCGTGGGAAGTGAAACCGATGGCGCAATTGTCGCCACCGACCGACGCGCAGGCGTCGCAACTGGCGGCGCTGTTCGCGATGCTTCGGCATGAGTCGCCGCTGGTCGTTACGTCGGCCGAAGCGCTGATGACGCGCACGATTCCGCGCACGGTCTTCAACGAATCGATCGTTAAAGTGGCGATCGGCGATCGGCTGGATCTAGAGGCGCTGGTCGAAGCGCTCGCGGCGTGCGGCTATCAGCGCGTGCCGCAGAGCGAAGAGGCGGGAGACTTCAGCGTGCGCGGCGGAATCGTCGATGCGTTCTCGCCATTGTACCGCGACCCGATTCGCATCGAGCTCGAAGACGATCTGATCACGTCGATTCGCCATTTCGACGCGGACAGCCAGCGCTCGGGCGCCGAACTGGTCGAGGTGACGATAACGCGCACGCGCTACGTGCCGCCGTCCGCCCTGAAGGACGGCAAGCTGCGCGAGCAGGTCGCGTTGCGGGCCGCGGAAATCGGCATGGTGCGCAAGGAGGCCGCGGAACTGGCCGAGGCGCTCGAGAACGGGCTGCTGTTTCCAGGCGCGGAACTGCTGATGCCGTATGTGTACGGGCGCGCGCTCGACAGCGTGTTCGATTACGTGCCGGCGGGCGCGTTGCTGTGGCTGGTCGATCCGGGGCGGATTCTGGCCGAGGCAAATCGCTTCGCCGACACGGTATCCGCCGAGACGGCAGCGGCGGCGCGCAAGCCCGCGTTTCATCCTGCGCCGGATTCGCTGTTCATCGGGGCGGCCGCGTTCGAACGCGCGCTCGGAAACTTCACCGCCGTCGAGATTGGCTCGCTGGTGACGATAGCCGCGCCGCGCGAGGGATGGGCGGTGCCGGTTGAGGTCAAATCGCAGGCCAGTTTGCGGCTGGGATCGAACCAACTGAGCGGAGTGCGGACGCCGCCGAGCTTCGAGCCGCTGGCGACCGAGCTGCGCGAAGTCCGGCGCGGGCAGGGACGTTCGCTGATGATCGTCGAGGGGCCGCATCAGATGGCGCGCCTGCGCCGTCATCTGGAGGCGTGGGACCTCGAGATCAACGTCGAATGCAAAAGTTTGGCGGCGTTGCTGGAATGGCCGGACTACCGCCCCGCGATCATGGAGGGGGAGATTTCCGCCGGCGTCGTTTTGCAGGCCGACGGCCTGTACATCTACAGCGAAGAGGAAATTTTCGGCGAGCCGCGCGCGCGCCGGCGCAGGCGTCCGAGCGCCAAAGGTGCGCTGCTCAATCTTGAAGAGCTGAAGCCCGACGATTTCGTCGTGCATATCGATCACGGAATCGCCAAGTACCGTGGCCTGCGGCACATGAAGGTCGCCGACGTCGAGGGCGACTTTCTCAATCTCGAATACTCGGGCAACGACACGATGTACGTGCCGGTCGAGCGGATAAATCTCGTTCAACGGTACATCGGCGGCGATGGCGCGGAACCCAAGCTCGACAAGCTGGGCAGCGGCTCGTGGGAGAAGGTAAAGCGGCGCACCAGGCAGGCGGCGCTCGCGATGGCGGCTGAGCTGCTCGACGTGTATGCGGCGCGGGAGGTGATGGAGGGGCACGCGTATCCGCCGCCGGGCTCGGACTACGAGGAGTTCGCGTCGCGCTTCGAGTTCGAGGAGACGCCGGATCAGCAGTCGGCGATCGACGACGTCATCCGCGATCTGACGCGCGCCAAGCCGATGGATCGGCTGATCTGCGGCGACGCCGGCTTCGGCAAAACTGAAGTCGCGCTGCGCGCCGCGTTCATCGCTGCGATGGATGGCCGGCAGGCCGCCGTGCTGGTGCCGACGACGATCCTCGCCGAGCAGCACTGGAACACGTTTCGCGAGCGCTTCAAGGACTATCCGGTTCGCGTCGAGATGGTCTCGCGATTCCGCAGCCACAAGGAAAATCGCGCGGTGATCGAGGAGGCCGCCCGCGGCAAAGTCGACATCATCGTCGGGACCCATCGGCTGCTCTCGAGCGACGTTCAGTTCCCGCGCCTGGGCTTGCTGGTGATCGACGAGGAGCACCGATTCGGCGTGGCGGACAAGGAGCGAATCAAGAAGCTCAAGAAGTTGGTGCCGGTGTTGACGATGACGGCGACGCCGATTCCGCGCACGCTGCACATGGCGATGCTCGGCATCCGCGATCTCTCCGTGATTCAGACGCCGCCGCCGGACCGCCAGGCGATTCGCACCTTCGTCGCGCATTTCGACGACGCCACCATCCGCGATTCGATCCTCCGCGAGTTGAACCGTGGCGGCCAGGTTTTCTTCGTTCACAATCGCGTCGAGAATATCGACTACATGGCCAGCCATCTGCGCGCGCTGGTGCCCGAGGCCAGGACCGCAATCGCGCATGGCCAGATGAAGGAGCGACAGCTCGAGGACGTGATGCGCGACTTTATCGAAAAGCGGGTCAACGTGCTGGTCTGCAGCGCGATCATCGAATCGGGCCTGGATATTCCCAACGCGAACACGATGATCATCAATCGCGCCGATCATTTCGGCCTCGCGCAGCTATACCAGTTGCGCGGCCGGGTCGGCCGTTCGCGCCAAAAGGCGTACGCATACCTGCTGATTCCCGGCGAACACATCATCACGCGCGACGCCAAGCGGCGAATCGACGCGCTGCGTGAACTGGTCGAGTCCGAGAGCGGCGGCGGTTTCAAGCTCGCGATGGCCGACCTCGAGCATCGCGGCGCTGGCAACCTGCTTGGCCACGAGCAACACGGACAGATCGCGGCGGTTGGGTTCGAGCTCTATACCGAGATGATGGAAGAGGCGATTGCCGAACTGCGCGGCCAGCCGAATCGGCCCGACTTCGAGCCCGAGCTTCGAATCGCAGTGCCCGCGTACATCCCCGAGGCTTACGTCTCCGACGAGAACGAGCGGTTGGTGCTCTATCGGCGCCTGGCGCGTGCGCAGCGCGAGGAGGATCTCGGCGAGATTCGCGACGAGATGCGCGATCGGTTCGGCCCGGTGCCGACGCTCGTCGAAAATCTGATCGCGGCGATGAATGTTCGGCGCCAGATGAAACAGCTGATGATCCTGAGCGCGATTCTCAAGGGCTCGCAGCTGGAAATCAGATTTCATCCCGATGCGCCGGTGGAAACCGCGCGGCTGGTGAAGCTCGCGGACCAGAATCGCCGGACGATGCGACTGACGCCGTCGTACCAGGTGATCGCGCGGATCGAACCCGGAGAATACGCGCAACTATTTGCGCAACTCGACGGTGTCTTGCAGGCCCTGGCGGGCTGTGAAAAGTTGGAAAACTGGCCGGCCGTGAAAGTCGGGCCGGCCGTCAATTAGACTGATGCAGAACGGAAGATTGTCCCCGCGTGCGGGCGCGCGATGCGCCGTGGCGACGACGTTGGCGGCGTGGCTGGGAATTGTCCTGGCGGTCGCGCTTTCGGGCTGTTCGACGGATCTCCTAAAACCCGGCGCTTTCGATATGTTCAAACAGCCGGCCGCTTCTTCCACAGCTACGGCGCCGCCGGGGTCGGCGGGAGCGGCCAACCCCTTCGGGAACAGGGGGAAGCCGGCCCCGGCTCCGACTCCGGTCGCACAGGCGCAAACGGACGAGCCGCCCCCCCCACCAGCGCCGGTTGTCTCGGATGAGCCGGAGGAACCGAGCACGCCGGCGGTGGATCGTGTGGTCGCCAGCGTCGATGGCGATCCGATCACGATGCGGGAGGTCAAAGAGTTTGCGGCGGGGCACGGCCAGCCGATTCAGACCGACGATTTCGCTGATTCGGACACCGCCAAGCTCGCGGTGAAGGCGTTGATCGGGGAGAAATTGCTCGAACAGGAAGTGAAAAAGTACGATGACAAGGTCGACGACGCGCAGGTCGACAGGTACATCCAGCAGTTGCGGCAGGACAAGCACATGAGCGATGCGGAATTCCGCGCGCAACTGCAGGCGAGCGGGATAACCTACGACCAATTGCGCACGCGAGCGCGCCTCGATATCGAAAAATCAATGATGATCGATCAGGAAGTCCGCGGGAAAATCGACGTGCCCGACGCCGACATCACGGCCTACTACGATACCCACAAGGAAGACTTCACGATTACCAAGGAGCGTCTCAAGCTCGCGCAGATTCTGATCGCGCTGCCGCCCAAGCCGACCGCCGCGCAAGTGTCCGCGGCGGAAAAGAAAGCCGACATGATTCGCGCGCGCGCGGCCAAGGGCGACGACTTCGGCGATCTCGCGCGGGTGTATTCGGACGACGTATCAAAGTCCAACGGCGGCGAACTTGGATGGTTCGCGCCGTCCGACGTCATGGACCAGATTCTGGCGGCGGTAAAGCCGCTCAAGCCCGGTGAAATTTCGGCGCCGGCCCGCACCAGCCACGGCCTTCATCTCGTCAAGCTCGAAGAACACGAAGTGCCGGGCGTGCAGCCGCTCAACGACGTCAAGGCGCCGATTCGCGCCCATCTGGTCGATCAGAAATCCGGCGAGCAGCTCCAGAAGTGGGTTGATTCCGATCTTGTCAAGCAGCATTACGTCGAGACCATGTACTAGATGATGACGGCGCTCAGACGAAAGACGCCGCCGCGGTTGGCGATCAGCATGGGCGACCCGGCGGGCGTCGGGCCCGAGGTGATCCTCAAGGCGGCAGCGGCGCTCGCGAGCCGCCGTGGCGCGCCGTCGATTGCGGTAATCGGCGATTTGTCGGCGATGCGCGCGGCCGCCGCCCGCCTGAGCGACGTGCCGGCGCCATCCCAATGGCATCCTGGCCAGCCGCCGATTCGCCTTACAAAGGGACTCGGCGTACTTTCCATATCGAGTCTGCCGGCGCGCGCGATTCGCCCGGGGTATCCCACGGTCGAGGGCGGCGGCGCCGCTTATCACTACATAGTAACCGGCGCGCGGATGGCGATGAGCGGCGACGCTGACGCGCTGGTCACCGCGCCTATTAGCAAGGATTGGATGAACCGCGCGGGGCATCATTTTCCCGGACATTCCGAACTGCTGGCAGAGATGGCGCGAACCAAGCTGTGGCGCATGATGTTCGTGGCCGGCGAGCTGACGGTCGTGCTGGTGACCGCGCATATGGGATTTGCAAAAGTGGCATCCGCACTGACGCAGCGCAATGTCCTGGACACGATTGGTCTGCTCTCGGCGCACTTCCGCGCCGCGCTTGGAGTTGCGCGGCCGCGAATCGCGGTGCTCGGATTGAATCCTCATGCGGGCGAAGGCGGGATGTTCGGTGATGAGGAAATCCGCGTGATCGCGCCGGCGATTCGACGCGCGCAGCGTGACGGCATCGACGCGTTCGGTCCACTCGCACCCGACACCGCGTTCATCCGCAAGGCGGGCTCGTTCAACTTCGACGCTGCGGTTGCGATGTATCACGACCAGGGCTTGATTGCGGTCAAGACGCTGGAGTTCGATCGTGCGGTGAACGTCACGCTCGGATTGCCATTCGTCCGCACCTCGCCCGACCACGGAACGGCGTTCGACATAGCAGGCAAGGGAATTGCAAATCCGTCGAGCATGATTGCCGCGATCGAATATGCGTGGCGGGCCGCGGCGGGACGCGAAGAGACCGGGCGGCGGGCTTCGGCGTAGGCAACGATGGCCGATCGAATCGTTATCAAGGGCGCGCGCGAGCACAATCTCAAGAATATCGATCTCGAGATTCCGCGCGACCGGCTGGTCGTGATCACCGGACTCTCCGGCTCGGGAAAGTCCTCGCTCGCCTTCGACACGATTTACGCCGAGGGTCAGCGGCGCTACGTCGAATCGCTGTCGGCGTACGCGCGCCAGTTCCTCGAACAGATGGAAAAGCCCGACGTCGATTCGATCGAAGGATTGTCGCCCGCAATCTCGATCGAGCAGAAGACCACCTCGCGCAATCCGCGCTCGACGGTGGCCACTATCACCGAAATCTACGACTACCTGCGCCTGCTCTTCGCGCGGGTGGGACACGCGTTCTGCTACAACTGCGGCCGCGAAATCACTCAGCAGAGCGTGCAGCAGATCGTCGACCGAATCATGGGATGGCCCGACGGGGCGAGGATTCACGTGCTCGCGCCGATCGTCCGCGATCGCAAGGGCGAGTATCGCAAGGAATTGTCCGACATGAAGCGCGCGGGGTTCGTGCGCGTGAAGATCGACGGCAAGCTGTGTGAACTAGGCGAGGAGCCGGCGATGAACAAGAACCAGCGCCACACCATCGAAGTGATGGTCGATCGGCTCGCGATCCGCAAGGGAATCGAGAAGCGCTTGTCGGACTCGCTCGAGGTTGCCTTCAAGTACGGGCAGGACCTGCTCAAGGTGGAGCGCCTGGACGGGCCCAAAAACGAGAGCGAGATCTATTTCAGCCAGCGCTTCGCGTGCGTCGAATGCGGAATCTCGTATCCGGAAATCGCGCCCCGGATGTTCTCGTTCAACAGCCCGCACGGCGCCTGCGTGGAATGCTCGGGAATCGGATCGATCATGTACTTCGATCCGGAACTGGTCGTGCAAAACGAGGACTTGAGCATCTCCGATGGCGCGATCGCGCCGTGGGCGACGATGAACTATCTGCAGCCGGTGCTCGACGCGCTCGCCAGGCACTACAAGTTCAGCCTCGATCAGCCGTGGAAGGAAATACCGCAGAAGGTGCGCAAGGCGATCATGTACGGCTCGGGGACCGAGGAGATCGAGTTCGCCTACGAGCGCGGGCATCATCGCGCCGAGTACTCGAAAGCGTTCGAGGGCGTGCTGCAGTGGCTGGATCGGCGCTACAAGGAAACCGAGTCCGAGGGCGTGCGCGAGTTCCTGGAGGCGTACATGAATATGCGGCCGTGCCCGACCTGCAACGGCGCGCGGCTCAAGAAGGAAAGCCTGTACGTGCGCTTCAACGGCAAGTCGATTTCGGAAGTGACGGCGATGTCGATCAAACAGGCGCTGGCGTTTTTCGCGGCGCCGAAGCTGAGCGCGCAGGAAGCGGAAATCGGCAAGCTGATTTTGAAGGAAATCCGCGAGCGGCTGAATTTTCTGGCCGACGTCGGACTCGAGTACCTGACGCTCGATCGCCCGTCGGGAAGCCTGTCGGGCGGCGAGGGCCAACGCATTCGTCTCGCCACTCAAATCGGATCGAGCCTCGTCGGCGTGCTTTACATCCTCGACGAGCCGTCGATCGGACTTCATCAGCGTGACAATCAGCGCCTGCTGGCGACGCTCAAGCGCCTGAAGGAACTCGGCAACACCGTGCTGGTGGTCGAGCACGATCGCGAGACGATGCTCGAGGCCGATCATCTGATCGACATGGGACCGGGCGCCGGAATTCACGGCGGCTACGTCGTCTCACAGGGCACTCCCGAGGAGGTGATGCGCGATGAAAACTCGCTCACCGGCAAGTATCTTTCGGGGCAAGTCGAGATTCCCGTGCCGTCGAGGCGCCGGCAGCTCTCGGGCCGATGGCTGACGGTCAAAGGCGCGCACGAAAATAATCTGCGCGATCTCACGGTCGCGATTCCGCTCGGCGTCTTCACCTGCATCACCGGCGTTTCCGGTTCCGGGAAATCGACGCTGGTGCTCGACACCGTGTATCGCGCGCTCTCGCAGAAACTCAATCATAGCCGCGAACGTGCGGGCGCGTACAAGACGCTCGACGGCGTGGAGCATCTCGACAAGGTTATTCACGTCGATCAAAGCCCGATCGGACGCACGCCGCGCTCGAATCCCGCGACCTACACGGGCCTGTTCACCCATATCCGCGAGCTGTTTGCGCAATTGCCGGAGGCGCGCATGCGCGGTTACGGGCCGGGACGATTTTCGTTCAACATCAAGGGCGGACGCTGCGAAGCGTGCGAAGGCGACGGCATCATTCGGATCGAGATGCACTTTCTGCCGGACGTTTATGTTACCTGCGAGGTATGCGCAGGCAAGCGCTACAATCGCGACACGCTGGAAATTCAGTACAAGGGCAAGAATATCGCCGAGGTTCTCAACATGACCGTGCTCGACGCGGTCGAATTCCTCGGCTCGGTTCCGCCGATTCGCCAGAAGCTCGAAACGCTGCGCGACGTTGGCCTCGATTACATCCATCTCGGCCAGTCCGCGACGACCCTGTCGGGTGGCGAGGCGCAGCGCATCAAGCTCGCCAAGGAACTCGCGCGGCGCGCGACCGGCCGCACATTTTATATCCTCGATGAGCCGACCACCGGACTGCATTTCGACGACATCAAAAAGTTGCTCGGTGTGCTCGGCCGGCTCGCCGACGCGGGCAACACCATCGTCGTGATCGAGCACAACCTCGACGTTGTCAAGACGGCCGACTACCTGATCGATCTCGGGCCCGAGGGCGGCGATCGCGGCGGCAATGTAGTCGCAAAAGGCACGCCGGAGGAAGTCGCCGGCGTGAAGGCTTCATACACCGCCGGCTTTCTGCGCCAGGCGCTCAACCATCGCGCGGCCGCGTAGTCCGCGCACTCACGATTCCGGCCCGGCCTCACCGTCGTAGGTGATCCGTCCGTCCGCGACGCGCGCGAACGGCGCAAGCACGTGCGGCGACAATTTCCCGGTCGGCATGATGTGCTCGACCGTCCAATCGCGAATCACAAGATGGTCCGAGACGATTCGCCGATGGCATCGCCACCATAGTCCTTCGGAACACATGTACGCAGTTCGCGCGCCCGCGGCGGCCTGCGTCAGCTCGCGCATGCCATCTTCAAAATCCGCGCTCCCGGTATAGTCCGCGTACGATCGGAACGCGGGATGCTCCCACGCGGTATGCGGGGAGTCGTCGCGCTTCGAATGACGTCTGCCGCCGAGCCGTTTGAGCCATCGATACTGGATTCCCGCGCGCTCGAGCGAGGCGGAAAGTTCCGCCTGGTTGAATTGCGGCCATCGTTTTGAGCTCGGGAACGATCGCACGTCGCCAACGATCGCGATGCGATGCTCGCCGAGCAATTCAAGGAAACGCTCGATCGAATGCGTCGAGTGCCCGATCGTGAAGATCAGCGCCGCCGGATCCTGCTCAAGTGAGGCTCTATTGCGCGCTGGCGGCGTCGGCTGATTTCTCCATCTGCGGCGTTTTGATCTTCGCTTCGCGCTGGTTCGCGGCGGCGACGACGATCATCGAATCGGGGTGCAGATATTTTTTTGCAACCGCCAGCACTTCATCCTTGGTGACCGATCCGATCAGCTTCGGATACTGCTCCGCGTAGTCTAGGCCCAGGCCGTAGAACTCGACCTGCACCATGAAGGACGCGATCGCGCTCTGCCGCTCGAGCCCCAGCGGGAAACTGCCGATAAGAAACTTTTTCGCGCCATCCAGTTCGGCGTCGCTGACCGGTTTTTCCTGGATCTCGCGAAGCTGCTGCAGGATCAAATCGATCGCCTGGTTCGAACTCTGGTTCTTGGTTTGAAGGCTGACCGTGAATGCGCCCTGGTATTTGCCCGGCTCGAAACCGCTGTTGACCGAGTAGGCGAGTCCGTGCTGGCTGCGAACGATCTTCACCAGGCGCGAGGAAAATCCGCCGCCGCCAAGAATGTAGTTCATCACCTTGAGCCGGTAAAAATCGGGATTCGAGCGCGCCACGCCGCCGGAACCCATTATGATATTGGCTTGCACCACGTTTCGATCGATCAGTTTCAGATGAAGACCCGGCGCGACCGTGATTGGCGGCGGCTCAGCCTGAGCCGCGACGGAACCGGAAAGGCCCGCCAGCTCTTTTTCAAGTGATACTTTAACTTCGTCGGCGGTCACGTCGCCGGCCACCGCGATGATCGCGCTGCCAAGCTTGTAATGGTCGCGGTAGAAGCCGCGCACGTCGTCAGCGGTAAGTTTGCCGGCCGATTCCGACGAGCCTTCGCCCGGGTGCCCGTACGGCGAGTCGCCGAACAAGTCTTTTACGAATTCCACATCCGCGGCGTAACCCGGTTGTTCTTCCGCCGCTTTGATTCCCGCGACCTGCTCGGCGCGTTTGCGTTCGATATCGGCCTGCCGAAGTCCGGGCTCCGTCAGGATTCCCGCCAGCAGCTTGAGCGTATCGCCCTGGTACTTCTTCAGCGTCGTCATCCCGGCGGTCGAATAATCGCGACTGGCCGACACCCCGACCGAACTGCCCATGAAATCGACTTTCTGATTGAACTCCGGCGCGGTGAGTTCCTTGGTGCCCTGCGAAAGGCATTCCGCCGTCAGCGCGGCCAATCCTTCCTTGCCCTTGGGGTCGCGCCGCGTGCCGGCGTCAAACTCGATCATCATCGTCACCATCGGCAGTCGATGCTCTTCCGAGACGAGCAGCACCGCGCCGTTGCTGAGCGTCATCCGCTTGATGTCGAGTGCATGCGCCGGCGAGGCCGCGAAGACCAACGCCGCGATTGCCGTGACGCCAACGAAAGCGAAAGCAAACATCTTCATCCGATCCGCCGTGGCGCTCATCGGATCACCTCGGCGTTCTCGCCCACGTCGGGAGCATGGCGCAACTCTCCGCCGCTCAGTCCGCCGCTTCCATGCGGCAGAACGCCGGTCGGCACCAGCACGCCTTCGGTCATGTTGGCCGCGACCAAATAAGTTTTCGCCACCCGCTGGACTTGAGCCGCGGTCACCTTGTCGATTCCGTCCAGGTACTTGTCGACCAGATGGTAGTCGCCGAGCATTTCGTACGTCCCGAGCAATTCGGCCTCGCGCATGATCGAGTCCTGCCCGAACACGAATTGCGCCTGCTCGAGATTCTTGGCCTTCTGCAATTCCTCCGCGCCGACGGGAGTATCGCGCAGCGCGGCAATCTCCTTTTCGACTTCGGCCTGGGTGTCCGCCGCCTTCACGCCGGGACGCATCTGCGCCGACACGACGAACAATCCGGGATCGAACGAGGTCATCTCGTAGCCGGCGCCGATATCGATCACCATCTGCTTTTCGACCACCAGCTTCTTGTAGAACCGCGAGCTCTGGCCGTCGCTCAGAATTTCCGAAGCCACTTCGAGCGCGTAACTGTCGGGGCTGAAAATATTCGGCACGTGATACGCCTCTTCGAACGCCGGAAGATTGGCCGCGTGCTGCAGTTCGACGCGCCGGGTTCCTTGTTGCGGCGGCTCGAGTTCCGTCACCGGCGGCGGCTTGGGACCGTTCTTGATTCCCGCGAACGCCTCGCTGATTTGCTTGAGCACCTGGTCAGCGTTGAAATCGCCGACCGCCACGATCAGCGCGTTTTGCGGCGAGTAATAGATTTTGTGATACGCCATCGCGTCCGCCAGCGTCAGCCCGTCAACGTCGTGGAACCATCCAATCACCGGCCAGTGGTACGGATGCGCCAGGTACGCTTGCGCGCGGACCATCTCGTCGAGCGCGTCCTCCGGATTGTCGTCGGTGCGAAGCCGCCGCTCTTCGAGCACGACGTGCTTCTCTTTGTCGAAATCTTTGGGTGCGAAGTTGGCCATCCGATCGGCTTCGAGCGTGATCGGCACGTCCAGGTGATCCTTGGTGATCTTCTCGAAATAGTCGGTGAAGTCCGTGTCCGTGAACGCGTTATCCATCCCGCCGTTTTGCTGGATGATCTGCGAGAACTCTTCGGGACCCAGCTTCTTGGTGCCCTTGAACATCAGATGCTCGCACAGATGCGACAGCCCCGTCTTGCCCATCTGCTCGTTGCGCGAGCCCACCCGGTAGAAGACGTTGAAGATCGCCAGGGGAGCCTTGTGATTTTCCAGCACCAGCACTCTGAGCCCGTTGGGAAGAGTCTGGGCCTTGACCGCGTCCGCGATTCCCGCGCGCGCAGGCGCCGAAGCGGCCAGGCATAGAAGGGTACCGAGCGCCGCCATCGGAACGAGACGGCGATGATTGCCAACGATCGTGATTCGCATAGCTTACGATCATCTAAGTCCGCCGTCCGCAACCAAGTCAAGGAATTAAACTCGAAGCCGCCCCGTCTCGCCGCGCGCCGGCCCACCACGCCGCCGAGGGGATGAATCCGAGCGGTCGAAGGCGCCAGATTGCTAAGGTGGTCGGGGGTACCTGACGGCATTGGCTCGAATCGGGTTCACCATTTCAGGTTCCTGAAGGACCGAATATTCTCTGCCACTTGGGATTTGTACATGCGGGAACGAGATCGCGCTGAGGTGGCTCACGGAGTTGACTAGGCCAAGTTCCCAAGTCGATCTCATCAGAGTGAGCTGCTGGCGGCGTGGCGCCGGATTTGAGTCCGAGTTTCCATCCGCAACCCTCGCAGACCCAGTAGACCGTGTCGACCGCACCGGCGGATGAAGCCTTCACCTCTTCGTCCGTGTATCGCGTCACAACTCTTGGAGTGACTAAATTCGGCCCGACAGCAGTTGTCTTCGCGGAGTCCCCGGTCGCATCCGCGGAAGATGACTCTTCCTCGATGATGTCATTGCAGAGTTCGACGCATTCGTCGCAGATGAAGACCGCTGGTCCGGCAATCAGCTTGCGCACGTGATCTTGATCTTTGCCGCAGAATGAACAGACCAGCATGGCCACACAAGTGTAACAGAGGGCGACGCCTCGCGCCCGTGGTCGGACGAACTTCGCGGTTTCGTCGAAGCCGCCGCGCTGCGCCGCGCAGTGCAACGAGCCAAATTGCATCGGCGTATCGGTCCAAGTAACAATGATTAGATTAGTACTACGACGATGACCGAAATTGCCGAGAAAGCGCAGGACCTGTTCGAAATCAAGGGCGTGCTGACCCAGTTCATGCGGATGCTGTTTCCGCTTGAGTTCCGCATCGACTCGCTTGCGAACAGCGGCCCGATCCTGCCGTTTCACTATCCGCTCCTGCCGGGCGAAATGATCTATCTGCCCGAGCGGCTGGAACCGTTCGGCACTCGCGGCGACGCCTACATCTATTATTTCGTCACCACCGCCCATCTGGCCGCGCGGCATGACTTCGGCACGTTCAAGCTGAAACTCGCGGACATCGCGGGCTTCGAAGAGCGGGGCGAGACCGGCGTCGAGGCGATCGACAGCTTCGTCGCGTCGTTCGACGACCCTGGCCTGGCCGGCGCTCTGATGCGGCTGGCGGAATCGGCGCGAATCGACGCGGAACTGGCGCGCCGTTATCGCGGACTTGCACCGCGCATCGCGGGCCTCAATCGCTCGCTGCTGGAACGGCTCCATCCCGAGTCCTTGAGTACGATGCTGGTGCGCGCGGCGCTCGATCTCGAAGCGACCGGCGAAGGGCTGGATTCCCCGCTGGTGCGGATGGCTTCGAGACAGTTCGCTCCCGTTCGCCAGCGCGGCGCCGACGTCATGACCAGCGTCCGCCAGGTCAGCTCCCTCTACAATTGGCTCCAGCAGCTGATTCGCGATGCGCGCGAGAGCGGCCAGCGCGATCCGCTCAGCGAAGAAGAAGCCGAGATGATGCGCAACGACCTGATCAAGGGAATCAAGGGCTCGGAAGCGCAGACCGGCGGCGAAGGCGAGGACGGCGAGGATGGCGACGGCGGCGGCGAGCCCGATCAGAACGTTCAGATGGACGTCTCGGGCAAGCAATCCAAGGGCGGCAAGGGCAGGGCGCTCTCGCCCGAGGAATTGCGCAAGCTCATCGAGCAGGGCGCCGAGCTCAAACCCTCGCAAGGCGACGGCAGCGCCGACGGCGACGGCATGTACCTGACACAACTGACCGGCAAGCAGCTCAGCGAGCTCGACCAGATGCGCGAGCAGCTCGGCGAGGTTGGTTCCGTCACCGGTCAGGGACGTTTGATGATCGGCCGCGGCCGCCAGGATTCGTACTACGCCTACGACGAATGGGATTACGTGCTGAATGATTACCGCCGCAATTGGTGCCGGCTGCGCGAAATTCCAATGACCGGCGATGAGGGCGATTTTTTCGAGAACACGCTCGTTCGCTACGCCGAGATGCTGCCCGGCGTGCGGCGCAACTTCCAGCGAATCCGCCCCGCATCGTACCGGATGGTCCGTGGACTCGAGGACGGCGAGGAAATCGATCTCGATCGCACCATCGAGGCTCGCGTGGCGCGCCTGATGGGCGAGACGCCCGACGGCCGCTTTTACAAGGCGCGCAAGAAAGAGGCGCGCGACGTCGCCACCCTGTTCCTGCTCGACATGTCGGCTTCTACCGACGAGCCCGTCCATCGCGAGCCGCGCAAGCATACCAACGATGACGACACCGACGACTGGATGAAGGCGTGGGAGCGCCGCCCGCAAACCGCCAATCGTCCTCGCCGCATCATCGACGTGAACAAGGAAGCGCTCGTCATCATGGCGCAAGCGCTGGAGGAAATCGGCGACTCGTACGCGATCATGGGTTTCTCCGGACACGGCCGCGACAACGTCGAGTTCTACGTAATCAAGGAATTCGATCAGGAACTCACCGACGAGGTGAAGGCCCGCGTCGGCGCCGTCGAACCCAAGCGCTCAACCCGGATGGGCGCCGCGATTCGCCACGTGCGCGAGAAATTCAAGGACGTGTCCTCGCGCGCCAAGCACATGATCCTGCTCAGCGATGGCTTCCCGCAGGATTTCGACTACGGCCACGATCGCCGCTCGAACGCCTACGGCATTCAGGACACGATGGTCGCGTTGAAGGAACTCGAGCTCGCCGGCGTGCTGCCGTTCTGCATCACGGTGGACAAAACCGGCCACGACTACTTGCGCCAGATGTGCCAATCGTCGCGCTACCTGGTGATCGAGGACATCGCATCGCTGCCGCGCCAGTTGCCGAAGATCTACGAGCAGGTCATCCGCTGGTAAATCTGTCCCTCTTCCTCGCAGCGAGAGGCGAAGAGTTCGCGCGTCGATCTCTTGCACCGTCCGAGTTCAGGGATGAACTGTTCAGCCTGCCCACGCCATCCTTGACGTGCTAAGCGATCCGGTATGGACAGCATTCATCAGATACCGGCCGGACGACATCCCTGCTTCGGGCATTGACGCTTCGAAAACAAATTTTGACGGAACGAAGCTACCTTTGGTGGTTTGCCCGCCACTGAACCACAACTAATGGTATGAATTGTGAATTTGATCCGAATGCGGATCTACGAACCAGGTGCGGAATCGACCCGCAAATCGCGCCCCGTCATCTCGGCCGGCGCTTTCACTCCGAGCATCGCGAGCAATGTCGGCGCCACATCCGCGAGCGTCCCGCCGTCCTTGAGCCGCCCTTTGAATTTCGGATCGTAAAGAATCAGCGGCACCGGATTGGTCGTATGCGCGGTATGCGCCTGTCCGGTCGCGGGATCGGCCATGAATTCCGCGTTGCCGTGATCCGCCGTGACGAGTGCGACGCCTCCGCGCTTTGCGAGCGCCTCGATCACGACGCCCAGCGCTGCGTCCGCCGCCTCGACCGCCAACACCGTCGCCTCGAACTTGCCGGTATGTCCGACCATGTCGGGATTGGCGAAGTTCATCACGATCACGTCGAATTTGCCGCCTTCGATTTCCTCGGCGGCGCGGGTTGCGATCGCCGCCGCTCTCATCGCCGGCTCCAGGTCGTAGGTCGCGACCTTCGACGACGCAATCAGCGCACGCTCTTCGAGCGGGAACGGCTTCTCGACGCCGCCGTTGAGGAAATACGTGACGTGCGCATATTTCTCTGTCTCCGCGACGCGCAAATTGCTCAGCCCCGCATGCGCCAGCACTTCGGCGAGCGTGTTGCGCACGTCTTCGGGTCCAAACGCCAACGGCAATGCGAACGAACGGTCGTATTCGGTCATGCACACGTAGCCGACTTTTGGAGTGCGCGAACGCCGGAAGCCGGAAAATCCGCCCAGCGCGACCGCGGCCGTCAGCTCGCGCGCCCGGTCGGCGCGGAAGTTGAAGCAGATGACCTGGTCGCCGTCCGCCATCGGCGATCGCTCTCCGATCACGTGCGGCTCGACGAACTCATCGCTCTTGTCCGCGCCGTACGAATTCTCCACCGCCTCGTGCGCGCTCGCCGCGGCCAGTCCATCCCCCCCGACGATCGCGCGCCACGCTTGCTCGATTCGCTCCCATCGCTTGTCGCGATCCATCGCGTAGTAGCGTCCCGTGACCGTCGCGATTCGCCCGCGTCCAAGCTGTTTCAGCTTCGCTTCGAGCTGGTCGATAAACGCAAGCGCCGAGCGCGGCGGTTTGTCGCGCCCGTCGAGCACCGCGTGAACCGCAATCCGGCGCGCGCCATTCGCCGCGGCGACGTCGAGGATCGCCATCAAATGATCGACATGACTGTGCACGCTGCCGTCGGAAAGCAGTCCCCAGATGTGCAGCGTGGCGCCGTTCGCGACGGTCGCTTTGATCGCATCGACGATCGTCGGATTGCGCGCGAAAGCCCCGCTCTCGATCGCTTTGGTGATTCGCATCAAATCCTGGTAGATCACTCGGCCCGCGCCGATGGTGAGATGGCCGACTTCGGAATTGCCCATCACGCCCGGCGGCAGGCCTACCGCCTCGCCCGACGCGTCGAGTTCGGTATGCGCCTGGGTCGCATAGAGTCGGTTCATCACGGGAGTCTTCGCCGCGGCGATCGCATTCGACGCGCTGCTCTTGCTGACTCCCCATCCGTCGAAGATCACCAGCGCTGCAACCGGTGGCCGCGTGGCGATCACGATTTCCCGCCCGCCGTACCGCGCTTGAATGCCGCCGCGCCGGCGCGAAGCCGCACGTCAACTTCGATTGTAAGATTTCCGCGCGAGTCGAGAATCTCGCGCGCCTTGATCTCTGCGATTTCCGTGGATGCCGCCATCGACTCAAACCTCACCGCACTGGTAGAAGTCCCGCATTTTAGAGCAGGCCGGGCCACCATGTCACGCAAGTCAGCTCTGGGAAAAACGACCCTGCGAATGCCGGCAAACTCTCCTCATCAACCCGTCAGCCGAGGTACCGCACCGTGAGCGCCCTTTCGACTACCGCACCCTTGCGGAGCTCGATGCGCATCGCGCGCGCTTTCGGCCGCGATGAAACGACTTCCTTGAGCCGCGTTCCGACAAAATGCGCCGCGGCCCCATCATCGAGCGCGAGCGTTGGCGGGAAACCGCGCTTGATCAATCGGATCAGCGCCGGCCGCGGCTCTTTCTCGCCATCGTAATGCGGACAGCATGCACCACGCACAAATCCGAGCCCATCATTGAGGCTGCGAAATGGCATGCCGAACGAATCTGTCAGGCCGTCTTCGAACCAGCAAATCGCGCCCGCGCTGATACCCGCCATCACAACACCCGCGTTCCATGCCGCGCGCAGCTCTTTGTCGAGTCCATGCAAGCGCCACACTGCGAGCATGTTCGCGCTGCTGCCGCCGCCCACGTACATAACGTCCTGGTTCATCACGAACGATTTGAGGTCGCCAACTGTACGCTCAAATAAAGCGAGATGGGTCGCGGCGGCACGCGATGGTGGAAAAGCTTTATGGAAGCGCCTGATATAGGAGTCGCTGTCACCGCTCGCGGTTCCTACGAAGCTTACGCGCGGACGTCGCTTGCGCCGCGCCAGGCTCAACACAAAATCGTCAAGCATTGGATTGCGCGGCTCCATCGAGAATCCGCCGCCGCCCATCGCAACGATGTGCCGCTCCGCCATATGCGATTTACTGTAACGCGCCGAGCTTTGCCCGAATCATCGGGCATCCAGCGAGCCGTCCGGTTTGAACGATGCGCTGGGGTTCCATGCGATCTCCCATGGGTATCCGTCCGGGTCGGCAAAATAGCCCGACACTCCGCCCCACTCGGCGTTCATGGCAGGTTTCAGAATCTTCGCGCCGGCCTTCGCCGCAGCGTCGAGCGACGGTTGCACATCTTCGGCGGGCTCGACGTTGATCGCGAGCGTGATTCCGCCGAATCCGCTCGTGCGTACCGCCGGCAGCTTCGCGTCCTCGGCCAGCAAATCGAATGGATAGAGCGCCAGCACGCCGCCCGCCGTGCGAAAGAAACTGATCGCCTCGCTCGACGCGGCCGATTTCTCCCAGCCGATCGCTTCGTAAAATTTGGTCGACCGCGCAAGGTCGCTGACGCCTATCGTCACGATGCTGACTCTCGCCGGTACCGTCATCGCCGATCCTCCTTACACGGCGCCGCTGTCGCGCAGCGCGCCGATCTCTTCCCAGGTGTAGCCGAGTTCGAGCAGCACTTCCTCGGTATGCTGCCCGAGTTCGGGCGCAGGCTCGGCCGCGGCCGCAACTTCGCCGTTGATCGTCACCGGCGCGCCCGACACGAGCACCTTGCCTGCCGCCGGATGGTCGAGTTCGAGCAGGTATCCGTTGACGCGCGCCTGCTCGCTTTTCAGCATCGTGCGGTAATCGACGACCTCGGTCGCCAGGATATCGGCGTCGGTAAGTTCCTTGAGCCATTCCCCGGTCGTTTTCGTCGGGAAGATCTCGTCGAGGACTCTCTGAATCTTGTCGCCATGAAAATTACGAATCACGTTGTCCGAGTACTCGGGATCTTTCTCCAGGTGCTGAATTCCGACGATCCTGCAGAACGACGGCCAGCGCTGGTCGTCCACGCCCGCAATGCAGATGTGCCCGTCGCTGGTGGAGAACGCGCCCCATACCCCGCGCAAAAACTGATGACCGCGGCCGGCGCGCTCGGGCTCGACGCCGGTGATCGACGTGTAATTGATCTCCATCCCCTGCATCGCGATCATCGTGCCGTAAATCGACGCGTCGACGTTTTGCCCCTTGCCGGTGCGCTCGCGCGCGAACAGTGCCGCCAGAACTCCGCTCGCCAGGCTAAGTGCTCCCGAATGATCCGCGACGAACATCCCCGCCGCCAGCGGCGGGTCGGCCGGCATCCCCGTCTTCGCCATCAGGCCGCTGGCCGCCTGCGCCAGCGTGTCGCGGCTCGGCCGTGTCACCCACGGCCCCTTCGGCCCCCACGAACTGCCTTGCGCGTAAACGATCCGCGGATTTATCTTGCGCACCTCGTCGTAGCCGAGTCCGAGCCGGTCCAGCACGCCGGGCCGATAGTTGGTGACGAGCACGTCGTACGATTTCACCATCCGGCGGATCATCTCGATCGCGCCGGGTTTCTTCAGGTCGGCGGTGATGCTCCTTTTGCCGCGATTCATCGCGATAAAGTAATGCGACAGCATCGCGTTCCTGACCTCCAGGCCGCCAATCAGCGCGGCCAGCATCCAGCGGCTCAGGTCTCCGGTTTCCTTGTTCTCGACCTTGACTACGTCGGCGCCCATGTCGGCCAAAATCAGCGACGCAAATGGCCCCTGGATTTCCTGCGCGATCTCGACGACCTTGATTCCCTCAAGCGGCTTGCTCATCGTGGCTTTCCCGTAGACGGTGGTTCAGGAACTCGGACGTGCGGGCATTATCCCGCCGTTCGCCGCGAAATCTCAAGTCTCGATTCATCCGCGCACCGCCATTGGCCCGCGCGCGCGCCGCTTGTACGCTCATCGCCGATGGAACCGAGCATCTATCAATATCCCGATGTCTTCCGCCGCGCGCATATGGAAAGTCCCGGCGAAATTCCGGCCGAAGTGCTTTTCCTGCAACAGGTATGGAAACGCCATCGCAAGCGCCCGGTGCACCGCGTCCTTGACATCGCGTGCGGCGACTCGCCCCACGGCCGTCTGCTGGCGGGCAACGGCAACGGATTCGAGGTCGTCGGAATCGATCGTTCACCGGCGATGATCGCGGCGGGGCGCCGCAAAGCGAGGGCACTGGCGAATCTTCGCTTCTTCCGCCGGCCGATCGAAAAGTTCAACCTTCCCGAGCGCCCCTTCGACGCCGCAATCTTGATGTCCGAAACATTTCCGGTGATCGTCGAGAACTCCCGGCTGCTCTCGCATCTCAAATCCGTCGGCCGTGCGCTTAAGCGCGGCGGCTTGTATTGCATCGACATCGATCGCCAGGATCGGACTGCGCGCGTGTCGCGGCGGACGATGTGGCGCGAACGCAGCGCACGCGCCGCCGGCGTTGCACTCGACATCCGCGAGTTTAATCGCCCGGTCGCGTGGCACTCACCGCTGCATTCGATCTACGAACTCGAATGCACCATCAACTTTCCCGCCGGCGCGGTGACTACGCGTGATTTGATTCCGGTGCGCTACACGCTCCCATACATGCTGGAACTCGCGGCGCTGGCGTCGGGGATGTTCAAAATGGTCGCCGCCTACTGCGACCTCTCGTTCACCAAGCCGCTGGACAAATGCCGCTACCGCTGGACGGGAGTGCTGCGCCGCGTGTGAGCGTCAGGAGCCGCCCAGATGATCGATCAGATCGAGCACGTCGGCATGCCAGGCGCAGTCGAAGCGGATAACCTGAATCGATCCCAGCTCGACGACCGGCTCCTGACTGGTCAGCTTTCGCACGATCGCGCGAATCACTCCACGATGCGCAATCAGCAGCGCGTCGTCAGCTCCCGCGTCGCCGCGCGGCGTCCATAGAGCCAGCATGCGTTCCAGGCCGCGCTCGACGCGATTGGCAAAGTCGGCGCGGCTCTCGCCCGCCGGATAGGTGTAGCCCGGCGCCAGTCGATCGTCGTTCCATCGCGCGAACTCGTCGGGATAACGCTCGCGAATCTCGTCGGCGGTGAGTCCCTCGAACAATCCGAAGTGAACTTCGGCGAATTCATCGATCGTGATCAGCGGCGCCGAGTCGCCGGCTACGATTCGCGCGCCTTCGGAGGCACGAACGAGCGGACTCGAAAAAATGCGCGCGAAATTTCCTCCGCCCCCGCGATGCGCCCCGATCGCCCGGCCCGCAAGGCGCATCTGCGCGCGCCCGAGTTCCGACAGCGCCACGTCGGTGCGGCCATGATACCTGATGCTCGACTCGCCTTCGGTCTCGCCGTGGCGAACCAGGATCAACCGCGATCCGCGACTTCGGCGCTTGATCATTTAACTGCGATGGCGCCCTGCAGAAATCATTCGTCGTCGAACAGCGGATTCATCACCAGGCCGGTCAGCAGCTTGGGGTGGAAGTAAGTCGATTTCTCAGGCATCGTCGCGCCCGCGTCGCTCACCCGCTCGACATCCTGGATCGACGGCGGGTTCATCAGGAACGCACCGTCGGCATGTCCCTGCGCGACTGCGCCGAGCGCGCCGCCGATTTCGATTGTGTATTCGACATTTCCGCCTTTTCGAATCTCGTCGGCGCCGAGGCCGAATATTCGATCGAACACCAGCGCGTGCAGAACCGACACGTCGAGGCGCCGAACCTCGGCCGCCGCATCGGGCATCGCGGCCTTCATCGCGCTGCGGCTGCGCAGCCGTAGAATTAGATAGTTGGGGCTTCCCTTCAGCGTCACGCCGATCGCGCCGCTCCCCAAATCGTTCAGGCGCTCGCGAAATGCGTCGCGATGCGCGATTTCCTCGACGTTGAACACTTCGCGCGCGCGTTGCGTGAACGACGCGATCGCGTCGGCCCGCAGCGATTTCACCACCCGATGCGTCGGCAGAATCACAAGCCCCGGATCGCCGCACGCCACCAGCGTCATCATCGTGTAGTCATACGGCTGCGGCTCGCTCGAGGCGTTCTCGTGGCGCCGCGCGCGGCGATAGTTCAGCGCGGTTTCGTAGCGATGGTGTCCGTCGGCGATCAACAGGCGCGGCGATTCGAGTTCGCGCTGAATGACCGCGATTTCGCCGGCTGCCTCGATCGCCCGCAGCTCGTTGCGGATTCCCAAGTCATCGACGAGATCGATCAGCGCCTCGCGCGAGGCCACATGCTCGCGCAACCGGTCGAGCTCGGGATGGGCGCCCGAGTACAGTGCGAAGATCGAGCTGGTGTTGACCTCGAGCGCCGTCAGCAGCCGCAGACGGTCCTCCTTCGCGGCCGGAAATGTTCGCTCGTGCGGCACGATGCGCCCTCGATCGAATTCCTCCAGCCGAACTCGCGCGATAAATCCCGTGCGATGAAGCAGCCGCCCCTCGACGTCGAAAGTCTGCCTGTAATGATAGATCGCCGGACGCGCCGGCCGCTCGACCACGCCCGCCTCCAGCCACTGCGCGAGGGTTTCTTCCGCTGCGCCGTAGCGGTCGGCCTCGCGGCCAAGTTCGAGCCGCACGACGTTGTACGGACTGCGTTCGTACAGTTGTTTCTGACGCGCCGCGCCGATCAAATCGTACGGCGGCGCCACGACGCGCGCCGGTTCGTCGGCAACTTGACGATTATACATCAGCGCGCGAAATGGCTCGATCCGTTTGCCGAGCGCGCTCATTTCAGAGCGTCTCCCGCCAGCACCGCCGCGATCTGATCTTCTGAAATCGCTCCCACTCTCACCATTTTCCACCCGCTTCCATCAGCGCCGACCGCGACGACCGTGCTGGGCGCCGACGCCGCCAGTTTTCCACCTTCAAGGTAAACTTTAACTTTTTCCCGCAGCGCCCCGCGCGCTTCGTCGAGCGTGCTCGCCGGCGCATCCCCGCTCAGGTTCGCGCTCGTCGCCGTGATCGGACGCCCGATTCCCGCGCTGAGTGCACGCGCTACCGGGTTTGGCGATACGCGCACGCTGGCGCCGTCGGGTCCGGTCAGCTCCGGCGCCAGGTCGTCGCGAGCCGGCAAAACGATCGTCAGCGGTCCCGGCCAGAACGCGCCGGCGAGCCGCCGTGCATCGGTCGGTATTTCGCGCGCCACCGAAAATGCCATTGCAGTGTCCGCCGCGATCAATCCGACCGGACGTCCGGGCTCGCGCCCCTTCGCTCGAAACAGGCGGCGCAGCGCGGCGGACGAACCCGCGTCGGCGCCGACCGCATAGAACGTCTCGGTCGGATAGACGACCAGCTCGCCGGCTTTCAACGCCGCTATTCCATCGGCGAGTCGAAACACCGCGGCGCGGGCGCGCTGCTTTTTCGGCTTGACTGGCGATGAGCGCGGCAAGTGACGATCAGACTCCTGCAACAGCGATTATACGGAACCGACGCCGCCGCTCGAAGCGTGCACGAGTGCGCGCCGCGCAATATCGCGCCGGAAATGACGTCCCTCGAACTCGATCATTTCCGCCGCCTGGTACGCGGCATCGACCGCCGTCGCCAGCTCCGGCGCCATCGCGGTCACCGTCAACACGCGGCCGCCGTCCGTCACCAACTGTCCGTCGCGCATCGCGGTGCCCGCATGAAAAACCTTCACCCGAATCTTGCCCATCGCCCATTTGATCTTGATGTCCGACGGGAGGTTGCCTTCGAGCCGATCGAGCCCGCTGATCCCAATTCCCTTTTTGTAGTCGCCGGGGTATCCGCCCGACGCGAGCACGATCGCGACCGAGCTGCGCGGCGAGAGCCTGATCGCCGCATTGGCGACTTTCCCGTCGGCGGCAGCGAGCAGGTTCTGCGCCAGGTCGCTGTCCAGCCGCATCATCAGCGCTTCGCATTCCGGATCGCCAAAGCGGACGTTGAACTCGAGCACGCTGATTCGTTCGCCGTCTATCATCAAGCCCACGAACAGCAGCCCGCGAAACGGAGTCCCGCGCGCGTTCATCGCCGCCAGCGTCGGCCCGACCACCTCGCGCATCACGCGCGCTTCGAGCTCGGGCCCGAATTGCGGCACCGGCGAATACGCGCCCATCCCGCCGGTGTTGGGGCCTCGATCGCCGTCGAAGACCGCCTTGTGATCCTGAAACGTGCCGAGCGGGATCGCGTTTTCGCCGTCGCACAGCGCGAAAAATGAAACTTCCTCGCCGGTCAGAAACTCCTCCACGATTATCCGATTGCCCGCCGCTCCGAAGCGCCGGCGCTCCATCGCATCCGCGATCGCATCCAGCGCCGCGTTGGCGTCGTGGCAGATGACCACGCCTTTTCCAAGCGCGAGCCCGTCCGCCTTGACGACCATCGGTCCCGTCCGCGCCTTCACGTAGCGGCGCGCGGACTGCGCGTCGTCGAATGCGGCGAAGCCGGCGGTCGGCACGCCCGCCTCGCGCATGACCGCTTTCGCAAACGACTTGCTGGTTTCAAGCTGCGCCGCGGCCGCGGTCGGCCCGAATATTTTAAGTCCCTCGCGCGTGAACTGATCGACGATGCCGGCGGCGAGCGGATCTTCCGGACCAACCACGGTCAGATCGACCGCCTGTGACTTCGCGAATTCCACCAGCGCGGCAACATCGGTCGGCGCGATCGGCACCGCTTGCGCGATCTGATCGATCCCCGGATTTCCGCTCGCGCAAAATATCTTCCACACGCTCTCGCTCTGATGAAGCCGCCAGACCAGCGAGTGTTCGCGCCCGCCTTTGCCTATAACCAGTACTTTCATCGCCCCGCGCGCACCTAATGCCTGAAGTGGCGCACCCCCGTGAAGACCATCGCCAGTCCGTACTTGTCCGCTGCCGCGATCACTTCATCGTCGCGCACGGCGCCTCCGGGTTGCGCGATCGCAGTCGCGCCTGCCTCGGCCGCGAGCGTCGGGCCGTCGGGAAATGGAAACAGCGCTTCGGAGACGAGCACGGAACCCTCGAGCGCGACTTTGAGCCGCGCCGCTTTCTCGCGCGCCGCGTACACCGGATCGATCCGCGAGGTCGCGCCGCCGCCAACCGCCAGCATCCGATCTTCCGCGACGAACGCGATCGCGTTGGACTTGATATGCTTGCAGACCTTGATTCCGAAAGTGAGCGCGCGGAATTCGGCGTCGGTGGGCCGCCGCCGCGTAACGATTTTGCCTGCGCGCGGATCTTCGATTGCCAGGTCCGGCGTCTGCACCAGCAATCCGCCGAGCACCTTCTTGACGTCAAGTTCTTTGCGGTCCACCGCGCCCGGACTGAACGTCAACACGCGCCGGTTCTTCTTCTTGCGCAGGAACGAGATTACCTCGTCCGGATACGCGGGGCCGATCAGCACCTCGGTAAATAATTCATCGACCGCGCGTGCGAACTCCATGTCCCACGGCCGATTCGCGATGATTATGCCGCCGAACGGCGAGTCCGGATCGGTTGCGAACGCCTTGTCCCACGCCCCCTTGAGCGTATCGCCGATGCCCACGCCGCACGGCGTGTTGTGCTTCAGGATCGCCACTACCGCGCGCCGCTCGCCCTCGAACTCCAGCATCAGGTTCATCGCCGAGCTGATATCGACCACGTTGTTGAACGACAATTCCTTGCCGTGAAGCTGATGCGCGATCTCGAGGAAGCGGCCGTACAGCGCGCCGGTCTGATGCGGATTCTCGCCGTAGCGCAGCGCCTGTTCGCGTTCGAGCGCAAGGTTGAAGGTCTCGCCGAGGGCGGACTCGCCGCCGTCTCCCGTATGCGTGCCGAGATAATTTGAGATCGCTGCGTCATACGCCGTCACGCGCGCGAATGCCTTGCGCGCCAGGCGCCATCGCGTGTCCGCGGTGATCGCGCCCTGGTGCGAGTCGAGTTCGGCGGCGATCGCGGCGTAGTCCTTATCATCGACCACGACCGTGACGTCGCCGTGATTCTTTGCCGCCGCGCGCACCAGCGTGGGTCCGCCGATGTCGATATTTTCGATCGCTTCGTCAAGACTCACGCCGGGCTTCGCGACCGTTTTTTCGAACGGATAGAAATTCACGACCACCAGGTCGATCGGCTCGATCCGATGCTGCAGAATCTGGCGCTGATGGCTCTCGTCGCCGCGCCGCGCCAGGATTGCGCCGTGAATCTTCGGATGCAGCGTCTTCACTCGCCCGTCGAACATCTCGGGCGAGCCGGTGAAACTCTCAACCGATCTGACTTTCACGCCGGCCGCTTCCAGAGCCGCCATTGTGCCTCCGGTCGATACGATTTCCACCCCGTGCCGTTGCAGCACCTTGGCAAAATCCGCCACCCCCGCCTTGTCCGCTACGCCGATCAGCGCGCGTCTGATCACGACCCTGTCGCTGTTCATCGTCATCTAGCTCCGAATTACGCGCGGCACCCGCTTGCCGACCGTGCAAAGCATCTCGTACGAAATTGTCTGCGCCAGCCGCGCGACATCGTTCACGCTGATAGTCTCCCCGACCGATTCGCCCCACAAGATTACCTCATCGCCAACCGACGCGCCCGCGATGTCGGTGACGTCGATCGTCGTCAAGTCCATCGAGACCGCGCCGACCACCGGTGCGCGCGCGCCGCGCACTATCACTTCGCCGCCGTGTTGCAGCCCTCTGCGGTAGCCGTCGGCGTAACCGACCGGCAGCACGCCGATCAGGCTTTCGCGCGGCGCGACGAACGTATGCCCGTAACCCACGCCGCTTCCGGCCGGCGCACGCTTGATTTGCATCAGCCGGGTCTTGAACGTCATGACTGGCCGCAGCTCGACGCGCTCGCGCACCGCGGCCGTCGGCGGCAGGCCGTAGATTGCCAGTCCGGGCCGCGCCAGGTTGAAATGCGAGTCATGCCGCAGCACCAGCGCCGCCGAATTCGCAACGTGGATGACCGAAGGCTTCATCCCGGCCGATTTCAGCGTCTCGATCGCCTTGTTGAAGACGCGGAGTTGCGCGTCGGTGATCGGACTCTGCGGGTCGCCCGCGTTGGCCAGCAGCGTGCACACGCCCTCCAGGCGCACCGCCGACGCGCTCCGGACCGCCTCGATGACATCGGGAATATCCGCCGGCATCACTCCAAGCCGCGTCGCGCCGCTGTCGATCTTGACGTGAATCGGAAAATCTCTGCGGCCGGCTGATGCGGCCGCGTGGTCGAGCAGTCCGATCATCGAGGCGTCGAAGACGAACGGCGTCAAGTCGAGTGCGACAATCTCGGCTGCCTGCTCGGCGAAGAAGCCCGCCTGCAGGTACACCCGTGTGCGAACTCCTGCCTCTCGCAGCTCGCGCGCCTCGTCGAGCGTGGCAACCCCGAAATGACGGCATCCTTCGTCGATCAACGTGCGCGACACCGTCACCGCGCCATGCCCATAGGCGTCGGCCTTGACCACGACCATCAATTCGCCGTGCGCGGCCATGGCCCGCAGCGCGCGGAAGTTGGAGCGGAGCGCGCCGAGGTCGATCTCGGCGAAAGTGGGGCGTTGCGTTTCAATTCCCATCGAAGGCTGAATCTCTCTCTCCGCGCGCACGGACGCAAGCCTCCACCTCGCTCGATTGTTCCCCTTCCCTCAAAGGAACGGGTTGGAGGTCAGGTTGGCGCGCACTCCTCTCCAGCGAGGCGGTGAGCGTGCCGAGAAATATAATATCCAATCTATTTCTCAGTTGATTATATTTTCACCGATTTGACATTAGTAAAATATTAGTTCAAACTATAAAAAGCCGGAATCGATATAAGAGTCGAGTCCCGGTTTGATCCAGCCCTACAGTGGCCCTTCCGCTCGCCTTTGACCACGTCCCGCTAGACCACGCCATTAGTACGATCGCAAGGCTTGAGGAGGCCCGCATGGCACAAGCTCGGGATGATTCCAAGTTTGCGGGCTTCGACCGGAAGCGAATAACCGACCGGACGCCCAATCTGTCCGTCGGCGCGGAAAAATTGAGCTTGCTCGCCGGACTGACCGCCGGCGTCGCGTACTCGACCTTCGCCAGCTTTGTTACGAATGCGCTTACTCCCGTCACCGGATACCTCGTCGAAGCGGATTCCTTTCACCGTGCCGTATCGGGCCGCTATCTGGAAGTCTTCAGCCTCGACGGCGCCATTCCCACCTTGCTGGCATCGCTGGTCGTTTTCGTCCTGGTTTGGTGGTCGATGCGGGTGATTCTGGAGCACTGGCAGCGTGAGGATTGGGGGCGCATCGCTTCAATAGACCGAAGCTTGTCAGGCGGCCCGCTCGCCATACCGGTGATAGTCGCGCCGCTGGCGTCTGCGGCGAGCAAATAACTTTGCCCAACAACGAAATCTTAGTTCGACAAGAGGAGAAATGACTAATGAGTGGAACAACTGACAAAGTTAGGGGACGCGTCGAAGAAGCGGCTGGCGTATTGACCAATGATCGCAAGCTGAAAAATCGCGGCAAGATGGATCAAGCTGCTGGCAACGTCAAGGATGCGATCGGAAAGACGATCGACAAGGCGGTTGCGGCGCTCAATCACGACAACAAGCGCTAGTAGCTTCGCGAGCCCTGAGGAATGTTTAATACAATCCTGCTCGTAGTGATTGTACTCGCACTATTCGGCGCGCTTCCGATGCATTCTTTCAGTAACCAATGGGGTTACATGCCCAGCGGCCTGATTGGGACGATCCTGCTCGTGTGGCTCGTGCTCTTCGTCCTGCGCCAGGCCTGAAGCCCCCGTCTAAATCCCCGTCAGATCGGAAAACAGCCGCCCGGCATCGCGTCGGCGCGTAGGAGTTCGAGCACAGCGTCTTCGAGATACCTGTAATCGTTGCCTGGCGTATCTGTATAATGGCGCTGGCAATGGCAATTGACCTCGAAAAGGCGCGCGAGCGGATAGTACTCGGGCAGCTCGAACGCCGCGGGATCGAAGATCCGCGCGCGCTCGCCGCTATCCGCACGGTCGCCGGTCATCGCCATCGCGCGGCCAGTCCCATGAACCAGGAATCATGGCGCAATTGATATTCAACATGTCTGTCATGCGATTTCTGGCAGACCACAGAACTTTTCTTCTCACGAAATTCTTTCTACTCGCCAGTCTCGTCGGGCAAGTCGAGGGATACATCCTTGTCGTGACATTAATCTACGTCATGTTCGACAAGACGCTGGCTGTCCGGCTTGCGGTATTGGTATTGCTGACGATGTGCCTCAATCACGTCCTTAAGATAATCATCAAGAATCCCCGGCCCTTCGTCCATGAAGGCACCTATCTCCAGAAGTGGGCGGTATCAACGGAGAATGCAAAAGCACTTGCGACCGAGTATTCAACGCCCTCTGGTCACGCCATGTCCGGTGGCGCTTTCTACTCTTATCTCTGCGCGTCTGTCGAAAATCCCTGCGTAAGAATCATCGCAGTCCTGGCGATTCTTGCCACTGGATTTTCGCGCCCCTACCTTGGTGTCCACTATCCCGGGGATATTCTCATTGGTTGGGTGATTGGATTGCTTGTCGCCCTGGTAGCGATAAAACGCGCTGATAGAATCAGCGACGGATGGAATAAGCTGTCATATGAGTATCAAGTGGCGATCGCTGTTGCCTCGAGCCTGATTCTCTTGCTCGCCACCATCGCAATCAACGGTTGGCGCATCGACGGTCAGCCACGCGTATTTTTGGGCTATGCAGGATTTTTGACCGGCATCGTCATTGGCCGCCCCATTGAGTTGAGCACTGTGGACTTCGATCCCAGAAGCTCCAGACCACTGGCAAAAGTGCTGCGATTCGCCATATCCGTTGCCATGGTGCTAGTGGCACTGCTCCTTCTCGATATTGTCTTTAGAGCAATAGCCGATGACTTCTCGGCCCTGGGATACATGTTGCAGTACATCCGCTACACCATTGCCGGTGTCGTAAGCATATTCGTCGCGCCTCTAGTTTTCACAAAAATCGGATTGGCTGAAACTAACCCTGTGGGACAGGCCGAGGCCGCTTCCCGTTTGCCCTTGGCCCTTTAAGCCTTTGGTCCAGGCCGCCCCGCGTTCGCAGGGGGACGGATCAAGCGCACACAACCTTGCCGGAGCCGCCGTCATGGCAATGAATCTTGATGCCCGCTGAAGCGAAAAACGCCATTCTTCTATCTCCCGCGCGCCCGAAATAACGGGATTCTCCGCCTCGGCAAGTCTGTTCGCGATACCTTAATCGTTGGCCGGCGTATCTGTATAATAACGTTGGCTATGGCGATCGATCTCGAAAACGCGCGAGAGCGGATGGTGCTCGAGCAGCTCGAACGCCGCGGGATAAAAGATCCGCGCGTGCTCACTGCGATGCGCACGGTCGCCCGTCATCGGTTCCTTCCCGCGGAACTTCACGAGCACGCCTACGATGACGGTCCTCTGCCAATCGGCGACTCGCAGACTATTTCGCAACCCTACATGGTCGCGCTGATGAGCGAGGTCGCCGAGCTCCAAGGCACCGAGAAAGTTCTCGAAATCGGCACCGGTTCAGGTTATCAGACCGCGGTGCTCGCGCGGCTGGCGCGCGCAGTTTATTCCATCGAGTTCAACGCGCATCTTCACGATCGCGCCCGCGCGCTTCTCAACTCGATGGGCTTCAGCAACGTCTATCTTCGATGCGCAGACGGTTCAGATGGATGGCCCGAGGAGGCGCCCTTCGACGTTTTGATGGTGACGGCGGCGATGCCGGGAATTGCTCTTCCGCTGCTGAATCAATTGACGCCGGATGGGCGATTGATCGCGCCCATTGGTGAAGACGAACTCCAGACCCTGGTGCGGATCAGCCACAAGACCGGGCACTGGAGCGAGGAATATTTCGGCGAGTGCCGATTCGTAAAGATGACGGGCAAGCACGGCTTTCAGGATTAGTGCGCTGGTTTCGCGCGGCTCGCAGGATGCGGTGCGGCGGGTAGCGGTGGTGACGGACGGCGGATGATGTGATCGGGAAGTGGATGACAGGGACGCGGTGGATTTCGCGCGCGAGCGTGGCAATCGTGCTCGCCATGTCGCTCGCGCTGGCAGGATGCGGTGGCGGCTCGCCGCTTTCGGCTTACGCTCGCGCCGGTTCGCAACGCCCGGTCACTCACGTCGTCCTCGCGGGCGAGACAATTTACCATATAGCGAACGAATACGGCGTCAGCGTCGGACACTTGATGGTGGCGAACGGACTCAGCGACCCGCGTGAGCTGCGCGTCGGCCAGGTCCTGACGATTCCAGGCGCGTATCGGGCCGCGTCGATCAGCACTGAGTCGAGCGGGGTGCATCCGTACACCGGCGAGCGCGCGTCGCGCCAATTCCAGTGGCCGGTGTCAAAAGGAGTGGTGTCGTCGGGATTCGGAATCCGCAACGGCGCGATGCACGACGGCGTCGATATCGCGGCGCCGGCCGGCACTCCCGTTTATGCCGCCGACAGCGGCGTCGTGATTTTCTCGGGCACGCTTCACGGCTACGGCAACACTGTGATCATCCGTCACGACGACGATTACGCGACGGTTTACGGCCACAACCAGCGCAACCTGGTCAGCGAGGGCGCCCGGGTCGCGCGCGGACAGGAGATCGGAGAGATCGGGCGCAGCGGGCGCGCCACCGGAGCGAATCTCCACTTCGAAGTGCGCCGCGACAATGTCGCCAAAGACCCGCTCGCCTATCTGCCCGATCCCACATCCTCCGACACAATCAGCTTTGCCGCAGCCGGCGGCAGCTAGTATCTTGGACCGTCGCCCGCGGGAATGCCCGGAACCATTGCGACGGAATCGACGATGACCACCGAAGAAATCAAAAAAATGATTCGTAACGTCCCGGACTTCCCCAAGCCCGGAATAATGTTCAGGGACTTTACCCCGCTAATCGCCGACGCGCGCGGCTTCGCTGCAGTAGTCGATCAGTTGGCGCAGCCTTACCTCGGTAAAGTGGACGTCGTGCTCGGAATAGAGTCGCGCGGCTTTATCGTCGGCGCGCCCGTGGCTTATCGATTGGGCGTCGGCTTCGCAATCGCGCGCAAGCCCGGCAAGCTCCCGTCCAATATTGTAGATCAAGCCTACGACCTCGAGTACGGCAGCGCGTCGTTGCAGATGCATAGGGACGCGCTCGAAGGCTTGGGTCGCGTGCTCGTGGTCGACGACCTGCTGGCGACGGGCGGCACGGCAGCCGCGGCGCTGCAACTGGTGCAAAAGATCGGTGGCAATGTGATCGGATGCGCGTTCGTGGTCGAGCTCGACGCGCTCAAGGGACGCGAGCGCCTGGCGCCGGTCAACTGCTTCTCCCTAATCCACTATGATTAAGCGATGCGGACCCCGATGGACAATCGCGAACCGGGTGCGACTGCGGATTCGGATCGGCGCCGCCTGCTAGTTGTCCTCGGCGTCACGTCGGCCTATCTCGTCACCGAGCTCGTCGGCGGCTATCTGACGGGCAGCCTGGCCCTGCTTTCCGACGCGGTCCACATGCTCACCGACATCGCAGCGTTGTGCCTGGGCCTGCTGACGCTATGGATATCGACGCGGCCCGCATCGTCGGCGAAAACCTACGGCTACCTTCGCGCGGAAATCCTCGGCGCCTTGCTCAACGGGCTTTTTCTCTGGCTGCTGGTGGTCTTCATCTGGATCGAAGCGGTCGGGCGACTGCGAAACCCGCGTGCGGTTTCAGGGCTGGGTGTGATGGTTGTCGCGGTCGTCGGAATCGGCGTGAACACCTTCTCCGCGTGGATGACCTCGACCGACCCGGCCGGCGGCCCAAGGCGTGGGATGGCGATGCGCGCGGTGTTCGTACACGTCGTCTCCGATCTCGTCGGCTCGGTGGGCGTGCTCGCTTCCGGCGCGCTCAACTATTTCACCGGATGGATGCGGGCCGATCCCGCCGTGAGCATATTGATCGGAGGCCTGGTGCTGTACGGTTCGTGGGGTCTGGTGCGCGAGGGCGTGGACATCCTGATGGAATCGGTGCCGTCGCATATTGACCTGGACGAAATGCGCAACGACCTGCTGGCCGTCAGCGGCACCGAAGAAGTTCACGACCTTCACGTCTGGTGTCTGACAACCCGGCAGATCGCGCTCTCGGCGCACGCGGTGGTCGCCGCGGATGCGGATCGCGATCGAGTGCTCGCCGAGATGTGCCATCTGCTGCAGACCAAGTTCGACATCCACCATCTAACCTTGCAGCTTGAATGCGACAATCGGCGCGAACGCGAGCCGGAACATTTCTGATTCAACCCCATGAACGCTGACACACTCAAGTGATGGCCACCTCGGAACCGGACGGTCCGGGCGTGGAGGAGGGCGCGTCGGAGTTGTACGACGAGCCCTGGTTTATTCCTCCATTTCAGCCGATCCGAGCGATCGGCGCGGTCATCCTGATCGCGTGCGGCTTCGCGCTCTACGAATATATGCTGGTGTCGTTCTGGTCGGCGCCGTGGATGGGCATTCACGAACGGATTCCGTGGCCCGCGTTCGCGATCGCGGCAGCTGCGATTGTGCTCTCGATTGCGGGGTTGGGACTCGCGCTGGGACTCGATTCGCCACACGCCAAACTCGGATTCGGTCTGCTCGCATTCCTGGCATGCATCGTCGTTGGAGCGGGCGGCGGCCGATTCGTCAGCTACGCGATGCGCGGGACGCTGAATCCGCCGTTCACGCTGAAGCTGGCGGTGGGACAGCGATTCCCAAGCTTCGCGCTCGTCGATCAGAACGGCTCGGTTCGCCGAGGACCGCAGCCCTCCGATGCGAGCGCAACTTTGGTTTACATCTATCGCGGAGACTATTGCCCGTTCGCGCGGTTCGAACTCGCTGAACTGACCGCACGTGCGGGCGATTTCCGCCGCGCCGGAGTTGATACGGTCGCGATCAGCGCCGATCCGATCGAGAGATCGAAGATGCTCGCGGGATTTCTCCGCACGAAGATCCCGCTGCTGAGCGATACCGGCGAGGACGTCCTCGCACCGCTCGGTCTCGTGCAGCATCATCGCAATGCCGAGCCCGACAACGCGATACCCGCGTTTTTTATCGTCGATCGAAACGGTGTCGTGCGATGGATCTTTACGTCGCCGTATTATCGTGAACTGCCGCGGCCGGATACTCTCCTTGACGCGGCGAAGTCAGTCATTGCCGGCGAGTCCACGACGGGTCGAGCGCCGACAGCATCGCCGCAGTAGCCAGGGCCGGCGAGTCGGCGGCAAAGATCGCGCCGATCGACGCGACTCCCGCCGGCCGCGCGGCCGGATCGGCAGATGCGAACAATTCGCGCGTGCGATAGGGCGTGATGCCGCCGAGTGCGAAGACCGGGATCGCGCCCGCGCCGCATGCCGCCCGAAGGCCGCTCGGACCCCACGCGGACGCGGTGGCCGGCTTGGATAACGGATCGAAGACGGGACCGAAAACCGCGAAGTCGGCGCCCTCGCGCGCGGCGCCGGCTACATCGGGCGGCGAGTGACTCGACACTCCGATGAGTCGATTGGGTCCGAGCAGCTTGCGCGCCATGCTGACGCCGATGGAATCGAAGGGAAGATGAACCCCGTCGGCATCGGCGGCAATTGCTACATCGACGCGATCGTTCACTATCAGCGGCGCACCGGCGCGGGTGCAAATTTCGCGAAGGCGGAGCGCCAATTCGTAGAGAGAGCGCGCGGATAAATCTTTTTCGCGGAGTTGCAATGCGACGGTTCCGGGCGGCGCGGCTTCCCGCGCCACCGCCAGCGCGGCTTCGCACGCCGAGATGAGATCGCCGTTCTTTACGACGCGGCGATCCGTGATGAGATAGAGTCTGAATCGCAAATTCGCTTACCGCTGCGAGCGCGTCGCGCGTTCGACTCGGCGGCCGTCGGGATTCCCCCTTCCGCGCGCCTTCAATCCCGGACAATACCATGATCCCGGCCTGCGGCGAGCAGGAGCAGAGCGCCTACAACGGACCCTTCGGATCCACCTGCTATCGTCCGCTGCTGCTGTTCAACCGCGAAGATCTTCTACTGGAGGCCCAGAATGATCATCAAGAAAAGCAGCGGAATCGCTTAGCTCACAAGCACTCTGGCGGCCCTTTACAAATCGTAGTTTCTTCCTGCGCGCGCCGTACCTGCGAATGGTTCAGAACGTCGATATTCCGCTCCGGCAAGTTGTCCTGCTCGAGGGCCTGCCGCTCCTGCGCCGTGTGTATCGTTGTTAGTGTCATAAGTGGGCAGTCCGCAATCAGCTTAGGACAGCTGGCCGCGTATGCCATAGCGATCAGAAGGCTAATCCGACGGCACGAGTGGTGCTTTGCAGGAGGAATGCATATGAAGACCGCCGACTAACAACTTTATAGCTCGAGCTTGCTGTCCCCGGGGGGCAACTAAATGAAAGGGCGTTTCAAACGCGTGAGCCTGGTCACCATCGGCGCCCTGATACTGCTGACGTGCGGCCGGGCCGCCTTCAGTGCCGGATCGCGAACGCCGCCGATAATCACCGTCGCGATCGACAAGAATGCGCTGATCACACTGGCGGGCAATACGCGGCCCGAAGCGCGAAATGCAGCCAATGATCGCGGCCCGGTCAATGACAGCTTTCCGATGGAGCATTTGTGGCTCCAGTTGCGACGCGCGCCCGAGCAGGAACAAGCATTCGAAAAATACCTCGATGAACTCGAGGACCTCAAATCGCCGAACTACCACCACTGGTTGAGCGCGCAGGAAGTTGGAGAGAGGTACGGATTGGCGCCACAAGACCTGGCCACCGTCACAAATTGGCTCAAGTCGCACGGCTTCACCGTCAACTTGGTCTATCCCAACGGCGTGGTGATTGATTTCTCGGGCAATGCGGGCGAGGTGGGCGAGGCCTTCCACACCGAGATTCACAATCTCGAGGTGAAAGGCGCGGCGCATATCGCCAACATGAGCGACCCGCAGATCCCGGCGGCGCTGGCGCCGGCGGTGGTCGGCGTGGTTTCGCTCCACGACTTCAGACCGCGCGCGATGAACAAGCCGCGCCCCTCGTACACCTTTCCCTTATCCGGCTGCGGGGTCGCCGGCAGCCCCGATTGTTACGCGGTGGTGCCTGCGGACCTGGCCACCATCTACGAACTCAATCCGCTGTTTGCGGCCGGTTATTCCGGCCAGGGGCAGACGATCGTGGTGCTCGAAGACAGCGACCTTTACAGCACCTCGGACTGGACCACCTTCCGCAGCGTGCTCGGACTTGCGAGCGCCTACCCGGAGGGCTCGCTCAGCGAAGTTCAGCCCGGCGACTGCGCCGACCCGGGTGTCAATGGCGACGATGTCGAGGCGGCCATAGACGTGGAATGGGCGAGCGCCGCCGCTCCCAGCGCCGCTATCGAGATGGCTTCGTGCGCCGACACCGCCACCACGTTCGGCGGCTTCATCGCGCTGCAGAACCTGCTAAACGCCTCGGGAACGCCGCCGGCGATCGTGAGCATCAGCTATGGCGAGTCCGAATCGGAGAACGGCGTGGCGCAAAACGCGTCCATCAATTCGTTGTATCAACAGGCGGTTGCCGCGGGCGTGTCGGTGTTCGTGTCGGCGGGCGACGAGGGCGCGGCCAGCTCCGACTACGGCGCGAGCAATGCGACCCACGGCATAACAGTCAGCGGATTCGCGTCGACGCAGTATAACGTGGCGGTGGGTGGCACCGATTTCGGCGATACTTACGCGGGCACGAACAGCACTTACTGGAGCGGCTCGAACGGGGCCGCCTACGGCTCGGCGCTCTCCTACGTTCCGGAAATTCCGTGGAACGATTCATGCGCCAGTGAGCTGATCGCCGACTACCTTTTTGTCAACGACTTTATCGGTGACGGTCTCACTTATGGATCGACCGGCTTCTGCAACAGCTCGAGCGGCATGGACTATGGTTTCCTGAACACCATCGCGGGCAGCGGCTGCGCGACCGGGGCGCCGGCGCCGTCCACCCCGGGTGTCGTCAGCGGAAGCTGTGCCGGGTATCCCAAGCCTGGCTGGCAATCGGTGCTCGGTAACCCGAGCGACGGTGTGCGCGATATCCCAGACGTCTCGCTGTTCGCCGCCAACGGAGTCTGGGGCCACTACTATGTGGTTTGCATTTCAGACGTGAGCAATGGCGGCAGCTCCTGCTTGGCTGCGCCCGATACGTGGGCGGGATTCGGCGGAACATCATTCGCCGCGCCGATAATGGCCGCGATTCAGTCGCTGATAAACCAAAGGACCGGGAGCCGTCAAGGTAACCCGAATCCCAGCTACTACTCGCTCGCCAATACCGAGTACGGCACGACCGGGAGCGCCTCGTGCAACTCCATGCTTGGCAACGGTGCCGCCAGTTCGTGCATCTTTTATGACGTGACCCAGGGCGATATGGATGTGAACTGCACACAAGGCTCGAACAATTGTTATACGCCATCCGGCACGTATTATGGCGTACTTTCCACTTCCAAATCGGAGTATCAGCCGGCGTACGGAACGCAAACCGGCTGGGACTTCGCGACCGGAATCGGGACGGTGAATGCCTATAACCTTGTGACGGTATTCGGCACGGCCGCACCGACACACACTCCGACTGCCGCACCTAAGTCGTCGCCGTCCCCAACTGCGACCCCCACACGGACAGCAACGGCTACACCGACACCCACATCGACGCCAACCGGAACTCCCGAGTCGCTGGAGGTCACACCGTCGGTGGCGAAGTTCGGCAAAGTGAAAGTGGGGAAGGTCAAAAGCGTGACGCTGACGCTCAGCAATCCCTCCCGGAAGGGATTGCCGATCACCTTCAGGAAACCGATGATGACGGTCCCGGCGGCCAGCCCGCAGGTATTTGGGTTTCCTCCGGCGAGTATCACGAACTGCCCCGCGCAACTGCCCCCGAAGAAAAAGTGCATGCTCAACGTGGAATTCGCTCCGGCATCGCGGGGTCCCGTGTCCTCCGCGGTAACCATCTTTGACAACGCGGGAAATGCGAACCAGGTGATCCAATTGCAGGGTACCGGTAAATGAGCGGGGGGCGGCGATCAGAAGGGCGTACACACGCAGTCGCCCGCACCATCGCCGGGGAAGACCGACTGATGCGCGGCCTTGGCGTCATCCCGATCGAAGCCGAAGGTTCCCGACAAGACCCCAGTCGCTGCAGTAGTGTACGAGACCTAACTTGCGAGCGACGCCGCGGGACGGCGCGTTGGTCCAGGAGGTGCTGTAAAGCGGCGTCCGTCCGGAGGCTCGTATCGCCACTGCCCATGCTGCGGTTACGCGCGCGGCGAATCCGCGTCCGCGGAAGGCCGCCGCGGTTTCAACTGCCGCCTCTGCAGCTGTCTCAGAAAGCCTGGCGCAGAAACAGACGCTGATAGGATAGCCGCCGTCCATCACGGCTAGTATTGGCGAACGCCCAGGAATCTCGGCGGCGGTCCATCCGCGAAAGTGACGCTCAAGCATCTGCAAGCTATCGACGCACGTGACATCGGCAGCGGCCTCAATTCGGGCGGGAAAGGTAAATGTTGGCCCTGATCCTATCCCTCCACCTACCAAGGACAGATATCTATCTGCATGCAGGGGCCCCGCTAGAGGATCTTGAATTGGTGGCTCCTCGCCGGCGAGCCGGTCGAGTTCAGCGGCAGGCTCTCGAGGGACATCGGCTCGTACGGCCCAGGCGCAACTTGACGCACTGCGAAGAAGCGTGAAGAGCGGGGCTGGGGCAGGTTCCGGTTCACGCGTCGATCTCATGCGGCCATGCTCGTCCAGCGCATACCTCGTCCTGAGTATGGATGTCAGGGTCACCATTGCCACTTTACCATGGCGGTCGCATCCTGGGCCCATGGACGAGCGCATCGTAGAAGAGTTGCCGCGAATCCGTTCGTAACGACGTCGGCTGCTTCTCTCATCATGCAAAAGAAGCCGCCGGCGCGCGCTATCTGGCGATTCGAGCGTCATGATGCCCGATCGTTCTGCGTGCTCATATGAGTGAGGGCGAACTGCGCGCGCGCGTCGCGCGTTCGACTCGGCGGGCATCGGGATTCCCCCCTTCGGCGCGCGCCCAGCGGCCGGGGGCCAGCGATCAGAACGGCGTACACACGCAGTCGCCGCCGAGGCTCTGGCACTGCTGCTCGAACCCCTTGGTACTCACCAGACAACTCCCTGCGCACTGATTTGTTCCGTATTTTCCGCAAGGCACGGTGGTCGGTTCGCAGGCGCATCCGGCGGGGACACCCTTCTGTGCCTTATGGTATTGGCAGGCATTGCCCGGAGCGCACGCTCCGCCGCAGGTCGCTGGCGTCTTACCGCCGCACGGCGGCGCCGGCTGCTTTCCGGCTGGGGCGCAGATCATATTTGCCTTAGACGGAGAGATAGTCCGGTTAAAAAACTGGTCCTCGACGCCCAAGCTCTTTGGGGCGTTGCTGTCCTTACAATTGAGCGTGTAGCAGAGCTCGTCGTCCGGCAGGCCACTACCCACGAACCCCGTGGGCGTAGGCCCTTGGAGGACAGTCTTGCACACCGGCACGCAGAACTCGATCGCACGTCCATCGATGGCACAGTTCGGCTCGACCCCGAACTGCGGTGAGTCGAGCGAAAGCACTGCGCCAACGCTTTTCGAGTCCTTAATTTTGTAGCACTTGAGGTGATCCGGCGTTTGTCCCGAGAGGCAGGCGCCCACCGTCGGCGCTGGACTCGGCGTGCCCGTGGCGGTAGCGGTGGCCGTCGCGGTGGCAGTAGCGGTGGCGGTCGCGGTCGCGGTCGCGGTGACGGTCGCGGTGGCGGTCTTAGTGGCGGTCGCGGTCGGGGTGGCGGTCGCGGTGGTGGTTGCGGTCGCAGTCCGCGTCGCGGTCGGGGTGGCGGTGGCGGTCTTAGTGGCGGTCGCAGTCGGGGTGGCCGTCACGGTTGGGGTTGGCGTCGGGGCAGTGTTTATTGCGTAGACGTTTTTGTCAGCGGAGCCGATCCAAATGGTGCCTTGGGCGTCGATCGCCGGCGCGGAAAACCCGATGCTACCGCCGGTTAGGTACGGCCAAGACAGCCCCCTAGTCACGCCGCCGGGGGTCACCCCGTAGACGTTGCCGTCATTGGCGCCGACGTAAACGTTGCCCTCGATGCCGATCGCCGGCGAGGAGTCCTCAAAATCGCTGGCCGTTGTGAACGGCCACCCCGGCGCAAGCGTGCCGCTGGTGCCTCCGTCCGTTACTGCGTAGAGTTTGTCGTCACCGGAGCCGAAGTAGATGGTAGCTGGAATGCTGGGAAAGGTATTGAGCTGGATGAACGCCGGCGAGGAGTTCACAATACCGCCGGTTGGGAACTTCCACTTAAGCACCGCGCCGGGGGTGAGGGTGTTGGTGTCTGTTATCGCGTAGAGCTTCCATACGGCATCGGAGTCCTCGGCGCCGAAGTAAATGGTGGCACAGTCGCCGCTCCCGGCGCTGAGGCAACACGCGAAAGGCGTGCCTGACCCCGTGCATAGTCCCGTTGAACCGCCTTGGAGGGCCGCCGGAGAGGATATCACATAATTGGCCGGTCCTGAGAACGGCACCGACCACTTCGCCGTGCCAGCGGTGGTTACCGCGTAGAGGTTGTGGTCATTGGAGCCGAAGTAAATGGTTTCATCGAAGCCGCCGATCGCCGGCGAGGAGAGCACGCCATTGGAGGAGAGCCCGCCGGCGGGAACAAACGGCCATGGCGCCCCCTTAACCGTGCAACTGGTGCCGTTGTCGGTTACCGCGTAGAGTTCGCCGTCAACATTGTCCGTGTTACCGCCGCTGGAGCCGCCGTAAATGGTGCCATTGGCGGGACCGCCAGTGCCGTCGATCACCGGCGAGGAGAGTTGCGGTGTGCCATTAGTAATGCCGGTTGCGGGAGATGAGATCAGACACCTCTGCTGGCAGTTGGAGGATTTTACCGCATAGAAGTCGCCTTTATCGTTGCGAATGTAAACGGTGGTGCCGTCTGCGCTGATCGCCGGCGCGGACTCTATTGCGGCGGAGGTTGTGAAGTTACACTGGGGCACGCAATTGGAGTCGAGCTTATAGAGGTTGTCGTCCTGCGACCCGACCCAAACGTAGCCATTGGCGTCGATCGCCGGCGAGCCGTCCACAATACCGCCGGTTAGATACTTACACTTCAACTGGCCGGGATTGGCGGCAGTATTGTACGGACTCACGCCCGAATGGAAGTAATTTTGATGGAACATTCCCCACTCTTGCGCCTGTGATACGGTCGGGACCGCGGCGGCCACAATCGCAAACGCGGCCACGCTCAAAGTCGCGATCGCGCTGATTCGCACTTTACCCCAAAATGGCTTCATCAGTTGCCCTCCTTGATGAAACGACCGCCAAGCGGCATGTTGTGCCGGCCGAGGTTAAAGTTATCGCTATGCCGGTTGCACCCGTGTATCCGGCTTCTGAAAATAAAGCGTTGTGATTGCCCCCGCCGCGGATGGATCTCCGCCCCTGTTCATTTCCTTACCCTTTTGGCGGGCGTAACGCGAATCGCCGTTTTTTGAGTAAAGTGACGCGCTGTCACGGCGACGAGGCGGCCTAGCCAATCAAGCCGGTCAACGGGCTGGAGGCGGTCGCATAGAGCTTGCGCTCGATGCGGCCCGCGCGATAGGCCAGGCGGCCCGCCTCGACCGCAAGCTTCATCGCACGCGCCATCGCGATCGGGTCCTTCGCGCCCGCGATCGCGGTGTTCATCAGGACGCCGTCGCAGCCGAATTCCATCGCCTCGGCGGCGTCGGACGCGGTCCCCACGCCCGCATCGACGATCACGGGCACCTTCGCCTGCTCGATGATGATCGCGAGGTTGAACGGATTGCGGATTCCCAGGCCCGAGCCAATCGGCGCCGCCAGCGGCATCACCGCCACGCATCCGATCTCCTGGAGCCTCAGGCAAGTCACCGGATCGTCGGTGACATACGGCATCACCTTGAATCCTTCCTTGACGAGCACCCTGGCCGCTTCGATCGTCGCGGCGACATCGGGAAACAGCGTCCGGTTGTCGCCGATCACCTCGAGCTTCACGAGCTCGCCCACGCCGACCTCGCGCGCGAGGCGGCAGGTGCGAATCGCCTCGTCGGCGGTGAAACATCCGGCGGTGTTGGGAAGAATCTGGTAGCGCTTGGGATCGAGATAGTCGAGCAGATTTTCCTTGCCGCGATCGGTGATATTCACGCGCCGCACCGCGACTGTCACTATTTCGGCGCCGCTTGCTTCGACGGCAGCCTTGGTCTCGGCGAAGTCGCGATACTTGCCGGTGCCGACGATCAGACGCGAGTGGAATTCGATCCCGCCCAATTGAAATGAAGTGTCCTGCATATTTTACTGCCTTGCGGGCGGCGGCTATCCGCCGCCGACGAAGTTGATTATCTCGACATGGTCGCCCGCCCTTACCGTCGTCTCATCGTATCTGGCCCTGGGCACGATCTGGTGGTTGATCTCGACGGCCACGCGGGTGCGGCGCATGTTCAGGCGCTCCAGCAGCGCGGTCAGCGGCAGGTCGGCGTCGAGCGGGTACGGGTCGCCGTTGAGTGTGATTGAGGTTGCGATGGAGTCCAGCATTTTTGAGCCGCTTCCCTGGTGTGGGGAAGCGGCCCGGGCGCAGCCGCGAACGTCGCGCCGTCGGCTTCCCTACGCCGGCATTACCCGGATCAGGTTCGAGGGGTCTTCCCGCAGGATCTCAGTGCGCATAACGCACACCCCCAGCCCAATCGGACTATACGATCAAGCTTGTGAAGTTGTCAAAAACGCGCGCGCGGCGCGAGGTCCCCGGCGGCGGCGATTTATTTGACAGTGCCCGAGATCGGGATCGACACGAATGAGGTGTTCGCGCCGTAAGTGTAGCTGAACCCCACCGTCGCCGACTGCGCGCCCACCACGCCGCTCTTCGGCGTGAACTCCATCGTGATCATGCAGTTGCTGGGTTTGGACGGTAGCGCGCGCGTGCAGGTGTTGGCCGTTATCGTGAACGCGGTTGGATCGTTGCCGCCGATGCTGGTGGGACCTAGGTTTACGCTCACGGTCGCAGGATTCGAGATCTTGATTTTCTTCGGCTTACCTGCCGCCCCTGCCGCCACCGGCGAGAACGTCTCCTTGGACGGCGCATTGAGCGTCACCTCGACTCCAATGCCGCTCAGGCTCAACCCGGGACTGGCGCCGTTGTAGGTCACGTCGATCGACCCGCCGGTCACGGCATCGGGAATAACCGGCAAGAATTCGACGTAGAACGAGCACTTCCTCTTCAGCCCGATGCTTTGACCTGAGCAAGTGTCCTCGCCGGCGACTGCGAATGGCGGCGACGCGGTCACCGATTCGATCGTCGCCACGGTCGGGCCCTGATTAACGAGCGCCACCCTTTTGACATTGCTGGTCCCGGTCGCATAGACGATGCCGAAGTTCATCGTCGCCGGGACCGTGGTTATCACGGTCATCGGCGTCGCAGTCGGCGTCGCAGTCGCGGATTGAGTGGAGGTGGGAGTTACCGTCGCGGTCGCGGTCGCCGTTGAAGTTGGGGTCGGCGTCGCTGTGCTCGACGCCGTCGCGCTGGCGGTTGCAGTCGCGGTTTGAGTCGCCGTGGGAGTTGCGGTCGCAGTTGCCGTTGCTGAAGCCGTTGCCGTCGCGGTAACGCTGGCAGTGGCAGTCGCGGTGTTGGTCGCGGTTGCAGTCGCGGTTTGAGTCGCGGTCGGCGTGACGGTCGGCGTCGGTGTCGCAGATACGGTCGGCGTGGGGCCAACCACCAGCGGGATACCGATGAACAGAGGCTGACCGAGTTCTGTCACTGGACCGCTGATGGTGGCGGTGGGGGACTCGTTGGGCAGCCGGGTGCTGCTTCCCAGAGGAGGATAGGCAAACACGCTCTTGGCGCTGCTGTCCGCCACATAGATGTCGCCGCTGGAATTCACCACAATGCCGGCTGGTTCTGCCAAGCCGGTACTGACCCCGCTGATGGTGGCGATGGGGGCGACGTTGGGATAATTGGGCTGGCTGAGGAGGCTTCCCAAGGGAGGATAGACAAACACGCTGCGAGCGAAGTAGTCGGCCACATAGATATTGCCGCTGAAATCCCCCGCGATGCCGTAGGGGCCGACCAGACCGGTGCTGGTCCCGCTAATGGTGGCGATGGGGGCGGCGTCGTGGTTGCTCCCGGCCGGATAGACATACACGCTGGGGGCGAAGCCGTTCACAAAGTTGCCAGCGTCCGCCACATAGATGTTGCGGCTGGAATCCAGCGTGATGCCGATGGGGAGGCACAGGCCGGTGCCGAGCCCGTTGATGGTGGTTTTGGGGGCGGTATTGGCGGTGCTCCCGGGCGGATAGACATACACGCTCGCGGTGCCATCGCAAGCACCGTCACCGTCATCCGCCACATAGATGTTGCCGCTGGAATCCAGTGCGATGCCTTGCGGCTCTTCCAAGCCGGTGCTGGTCCCGATGATGGCGGCGCTGGGGGCGGTATTGGCGTTGCTCCCGGCCGGATAGACATACACGCCGGGGGTGCCGCTACCGCCGTAACAGGGCGGGCAGTTGGCCACAAAGATGTTGCCGCTGGAATCCAGCGCGATGCCTTGTGGATAGCTCACGCCGGTGGTGATCGCGGCGCTGATGGCGGCGGTGGGGGCCTCGTTGAGCAGCCCGGTGCTGGTTTCGAGGGGAGGATAGACAAACACGCTCGCGGCGACGGAGTCGGTCACATAGATGTTGCCGCTGGAATCCAGCCCGATGCCTGATGGCTGAATCAGGCCGGTGTTGCTCCCACCGATGGTGATGGTGGGGGACTCGTTGGGCAGCCCGGTGCTGGTTGCCAGCGGCGGATAGACAAACACCTTGGCGGCGGACGAATCCGCCACATAGATGTTGCCGCTGGAATCCAGCGCGACTGAATGTGGACCGACCAAGCCGGTTTTGCTCCCGCTGATGGTGGCGATGGGGACCTCGTTGAGCAGCCCAGTGCTGCTTCCCAGCGGCGGATAGACAAACACGCTTGCGGCGGTGGGATCCGCCGCATAGATGTTGCCAGTGGAATCCACCGCGATGCCGAACGGTAAGGCTAGGCCGGTTTTGCTCCCGCTGATCGTGGCGACGGGGGACTCGTCGAGCAGCCCGGTGCTGCTTCCCAGCTGCGAATAGACAAGCACTCTGGAGCCGCTCAAGTCCGCCACATAGATAGTGGCGCTGGAATCCAGTGCGATGCCGACCGGTAAGGATAGGCCGGTGTTGTTCCCGCTGATGGTGGCGGTGGGGGACTCGTTGAGCAGCCCGGTGCTGCCTCCCAGCGCCGGGAAGACAAGCACGCTGGCGCTGCCCAAATTCGCCAGATAGATGTTGCCGCTGGAATCCAGCGCGATGCCTTGTGGATCATTCACCCCGGTGTTGGGTCCGCCAATGATAGCAATGGGAGCGGTATTGCCGTTGCTCCCCTCGGCGTAAATCGTGATGGTGTTGCTGCATCGGTTGGTGGCGTAAATGTTTCCACTCGCGTCAGTGGCCACAAATTGCGGCTCGGAAAGGCCGGTAGGGGCGGGGGCCAGCGGGGGCACGTCGCCGTTGCTCGTGATGGGATATGCCGTCACGGCTTGGCTGCACTTGTCCGTAACGAAGAGCACCGGGGTGGGCGGCTGGCTATAGGCGCGGCCCGAAGAACGATGAAGGCCGACGATCGCCAATGCGGCCACGGCGAGGCTTGCGATCACGCCGATCCGGGCTTTCCCTGCGTACCTATTCATTCGCTTCTCATCCATGTTTGAAGAGGAAACCACGCAGTAGGGCTTAAACGGCAAACACTTCCGATGCCTACAGGCAGGCACAATTTATACCCGCATTAATGGCGTTTGCGCAAATTGCATCCACGTTTCTGACAGAGATCGCCTCCGTCGATTCGCGCGGCTCGGTATGAGTCCAGAAATCGCCGTACACAGTAGATGCTGTGCGCGGCCACGACGGCCGGACCGGGCGCTATTCCACTGCTTGGCGGCGCTTATGAACCGGTGCCCGTCAGGCTCACGTTGTGCGGGCTGGACGAATCGCCAACCGCGGTTATGCCAAGCGTCGCGTTTTCCGATCCAACGATGCCCGGCGTGAACTTCAGCACGTAGGAGCACCACGCTCTGTTACCCGCCAGCGTCGCTGCGCAGGTCCCGCCCATCACCGCGAAGTCGCCCAGATTGGTCCCGCCGATGCTTTTGCTCAGCGAAACCGCCGCGCCACCGTTATTAGTCACCGTCACCGTCTTGGTCAGCGATGAATGGCCCGACGCGACGGTGCCGAAAGCCAGGCTCGCCGGATTCACATAGAGTGGCGTAACTCCGGTTCCGCTGAGATCGACCGGAGCCGGACCGCCATTGGGGTCCTGCGCAACCCCGATTGAAAGCGTGCCGCTTGCCGCCGTCTCCGTGCTGGGCCTAAACGTCACCGCGTAGGTACAGCTGTGCGACGCCGCCAGCGATCCCGCACAAGTCCCGCTGGTCACCGCGAAATCATCCGGGTTGGCGCCGCCGATGCTCGTGCCGGTCAGCGTGATCGCTCCGGTGGCATGGTTAGTCAGCGTGATACTCAAAGTCTTGGATGCCGTCTGGGCGACGTTTGCGTAGTTCAGGCTGGTCGCCGACAGGGACTCCGGCACGCTTGCCAGTCCGTTGAATGAAACTGTGTACCCGGACGGACTACCCGTATCGGGGCTGTCGGTAACCGTCATGATCGCCGATTCCGTACCGAGCGCGGTCGGGCCAAAAGTGACAATCAGGGTACAAGCGGTATCGGCCGACAGCGTCGAGGTGCAGGAGCCGCCTGTGATGCTGAAGTCGCCGTGGTTGGGACCGGTGAAGGTCGGCGGGAGGGTCACCGTGACCGGATGGGTCTGATAATTGTGCACTGTGATCGACGTGGTCGTCCTGGAGGCGTCCCTCACGCTGCCGAATGTGTAGCTGGCGGGCGTAACCGTCATGTCGATCGTGCCGGTTCCGCTGAGCGCCACGCTCTGCGGGCTGGTGGCGCCGTTGTCGTAGATCTTCAGCGTTGCGACATGCGCGCCGACCGCATTGGGCGTGAATGCGACCCCAAGCATGCACGACGTCTCGGGCGCGACCGTCACGGGAATCGCACCGCAGGTCCCAGTACCGCTCAAGGCGTATTCAGGGTCAGACCGTGTCGCGCTCGAGATGACCAGGGGCGCGTGGCCGGCGTTCCTGACCGTCAGGTCCTTGGTGAGGGTGTCGCCGACGGGCTCGTTGCCGAATGCAAGCGATGCCGGCACTGATGCCACGGGGGTCGGCGTCGCGGTTGCTGTGGCCGTCTTCGTTGCCGTCGCGGTCTTTGTTGGCGTCGGAGTCGCCGTCGGCGTTGCGCCGGTGGAGGTCGCGGTCGGAGTCGGGAAACTCAGTTTCGAGATGAAGGCATTGAATCCACCGCCGATGAGGGTCGTCTGCAAGGCACCTGCGGTGGTCGGGAAGTTGGCGGTTGTATATCCCGTCACGTATGCATCACCGCTGGCGTCGAGCGCGATGCCGTTACCGTCGTCCAAGCCGTTGCCGCCCAGGTAACTGGAATAAACCAGTGCCGAACCGGTGGGGTTCAGCTCGGTTACGAAGGCATTGTAGGAACCGCCGAAGGTCGTCTCGAAAGCGTCCCCCGTGATCGGGAAGTTCGCGGAGCCCGTTTCTCCCGTGACGTATGCATCACCGCTGGCGTCGACCGCGATGGCGTTGCCGTAGTCGCCCCAACCGTAGGAGCGGTTGCCGCTGCCGCCAAGGTAGGTGGAATAAACCAGCGATGGCGTGCCCGACGCCGCCGGGTTGAGCTTGGCCACGAAGGCGTTGCCGTCGGCGCCGGCCAAGGCCGTCTGAAAAGCGCTTGCCGTGGTCGGGAAGTTGAGGGACGCCGTTTGTCCCGTCACGTATGCATTACCGCTCGCGTCGAGCGCGATGCCGGCGCCTTGGTCGTAGCTGCTTCCGCCCAGGTACGTGGAATAGAGCAGCGCCGAGCCCGACGGGTTCAACTCGCTTACGAAGGCATTGTTGAGACCGGCGAGGGCCGTCTGGAAGGCGCCGGCGGTGGTCGGGAAGTTGGCGGAGTACGTAAGTCCCGTCACGTATGCATCACCGCTGGCGTCGAGCGCGATGCCGTTACCCCCGTCGCCGTTGCTGCCACCCAGGTAAGTGGAATAAAGCAGCGCCGAGCCCGACGGGTTCAGTTCGGTTACGAAGGCATTTCCGTTACCGCCGTAGGTAGTCTGGAAGGCGCCCACCGTGGTCGGGAAGTTGGCGGAGTCGGTAACTCCCGTCACGTATGCATCACCGCTCGCGTCGAGCGCGATGCCGTTACCCCCGTCGCCGTTGCTGCCGCCCAGGTAAGTGGAATAAAGCAGCGCCGAGCCCGACGGGTTCAGCTCGGTTACGAAAGCATTGCCCTTGCCGCCGTAGGTCGTCTGGAAGGCGCCCACCGTGGTCGGGAAGTTGGCGGAGTACGTAAGTCCCGTCACATATGCATCACCGCTCGCGTCGACCGCGATACCGTAACCCTGATCGCCGGTGCTGCCGCCCAGGTAAGTGGAATAAATCAGTGCCGAGCCAGTGGGGTTCAGTTCGGTAACGAACGCATTGCCGCCGGTGCCGCCGAGTGTGGTCTGGAAGGCGCCTGCCGTGGTTGGGAAGTTGGCGGAGTCCGCAAGTCCCGTCACGTATGCATCACCGGTCGCGTCGATCGCGATGGCAAAACCGTAGTCGGTTTTGCTGCCGCCCAGGAAAGTGGAATAAACCAGCGCGGGATCGATGAACAGCGGCCGGCCGCGATCCCACGAAGCTACATCGAACCCGATGAGGTCCTTGCCCCGAAACGCAATCTTGCCCGCCACCGGCTGCCGCTTGCCTCCGCCCTCCTGGTAGATCATCGGAGCGTGATGGATAACTTCGCCGCCGCTGACCGCTATGACCAGATCGCCCTTGTCGTTGATGCGCAGGCCCTTCGCCCCGCTGAAGCGAAGCCCAATCGCTTTGGGGTCCGCGCCCGGCGCGACGATGAAATCATATTCGAGCTGCCGCTGACCGGTCCCGTAGTAGGTCAGGTCGATTCCGGGATAGACGTCGCGGTACGCGACCTTGCCGTAGTTCGGGACATCGGTGCGCCACTTCTTCGGGTCATTGCCGACCAAATAGCTGGATCGCCCCGCAAGAGGCGCAATTCCTTCGCTTCGCGCGTTACGATTGGCGCCGACCAGCTTCACCCGCAGGACGGAAGCCTCAGCCTGATGCGCGGCATTGATGGCGGGCCGCGCGATTCCGGGCGATCGCGGCGACTTCGCGCCAATCTTATTCTCGGGTTTGTGAAGCGCGAGGACCGCTTCAGACGAAGTCAGGAACAGCGAGTAGCCAGGACCGCGCGATAGAAACTTCACCTGCGGATCGCTCTGGCCGAGGTTGGGCTCGAAGCTCAGCGGCAGCTTGCCGTACAGACCGGCGACCTGGAGTTTCGCCGCAGCCGACGGCGCATTTGCATTGGGCGCAGCGCTCGTCTCCGGATGCTTCGCCGCCACGCTTGCGCGCGGCGCGGCCGCGGTCATGATTGCGGCCGCCGCGAACGCAGCCATACACACAATCGCGATCGCGCCGATTCGCGCTCTTCCTGCGGACCTGTTCATTGCTTCTCCCCCCATCCCCGACAAGCAAAACAGTAGCACGACTTAAAGGAAACTAATAATTCCGGCAAATACCCACATTGATAGCTTCGCGCAAACTAAATTCACGTCTCTGACAGAAATCGCCTTTGTCGATTCGCGCGGCGAGGCAATTGAGGAGGCTTTTTCCGCGATACCCGGCTGAAACTGGTGGCGGCTGTTTCAATCCATTGTCAGTGCAAGCGCGTACGCGGACTCTCACCTATCGCAAAGCGGTTCAGTTGGTCGAGGACGCAGTCCGATGGGAACTGCTCTCCCATAACGATGGTTGGCGCCTGACGGTTGACAAGGCGGTTGACACTATGGGGCGGTTGACAAGCGGCGGTTGACGCCCGGTGGTTGCCACGCGCTTGAGTCGTTCTAAAACGTTGTTATTCTCCATGCGAGGGGATGACCCGCCGAACAAGGTCGCCGTCCGACTCAACTCGTGCATTTCACACAGCATGCTCGCCGCAGCCCCGAATCTCGTACGAGATGGCATTTTGCGCAGGCATGGGGCGGGCCGTGATGGCTACCGAAGGCCAAGCTTGAGCGTCCGGCGTTGTTCGTACTCTTTGTGGGCAAGATTGAGCTGCCGGTGTAGTTCGTAATCTTTGCTCTTGGCGCGATAGCGTCGGAGCCGGCAAAGGGCGGTGTGCGCCTTACAGCAACAACGGCTGTGACCCCGGACGGCCCAAAAGAAACGCGCGCATTCGGCTAATTCGCAGCGGCGGATCCGCCGTGCTTCGATTCCCTCGATCACGTTCAGAAAGGCATCGACCGCCTCGAAGCCCGAGACGACTACGGTAGCCCTTTCGTTCCCGCGCTTGCTCCCGTCCTGCTTCACATGGATGTTTACTCTGCCCCCATCGCGATGGAATACCGCAACAGGCAGCGGACCGGCTGCCCCGCTGGCTAAGGCGTGGATTACTTGGGCGACCTGATGCCCGAGCCTCGTCGCCGCTTCGAAGTCACGTTGCCAGCCGATACTTCTAGCGGCGGCCGGGAAATCGTGCCTTGCGCGTACGACTCCGATCACTGCCGCGGCATTTATTTCATTGATCGCGATGCTCCGCCCCGGGTTTGTCTTCGCGCCGTTCAGCGCCGCATCGGCCAGCGCCAGCCAAGGCGCTAGCGCTTCCCCGAAACGCTCTGCCCCGGTTTTCACCCGGGAAAGCGTTGCACGGCGAAGTATGAAACGCTTTTGACGCGACTGTACGTCGTCAGAACCTATTGGACAAGTTGGCAAGGGAATTAAGAGAGGATCTGGTTCATCTGGGTTGAAGTTTTGGCTGCGAATGGATGATGCAGCCGGCGTCGAAGCTCGATGGTTTTCAGCTTGATGTTTTCCCTCCGTGTCAGGATGGTTTGAGCACGGCCGAAGTAGACGTCGGCCGGGGTCAGGTTGTTGAGACTTTCGTGGTACCGGCGCGAGTTGTAGTAGTCGACGAACTCGGCCAGGCGCGCTTGGAGTTGACCGGGCAGATAGTAGTTCTCGAGCAGGATCTGGTTCTTCATCGAGCGGTGGTACCGTTCGATCTTGCCCTGGGTCATCGGGTGATAGGGCTTGCCGCGGGTATGCGTCATACCGTGCTCCGCGAGCCAGGAGCCGAGTTGGGCCGACACGTACGACGGCCCATTGTCGCTCAGCAGACGCGGCCGGTGCCGAACCCGGACGCGCTCCAAGCCGGAACTGCGCAGCGCCATCGCCAGCGTGTCGGAGACGTCGGTGGCGGTCATGGTGGTGCACAGCTTCCAGGCCAGGATATAGCGCGAGAAGTCGTCGAGCACGGTCGACAGATAGAAGCAGCCCCAGCCAATCACCCGCAGGTAGGTAAAGTCGGTCTGCCAGAGTTGATTGGGTGCGGTGGTGGGCTGGGCGAAGTGGTCGGCGGCCTTGAGCAGGATGAAAGCCGGACTGGTGATCAGGTCGTGCGCTTTCAGGAGCCGGTAAACCGAGGCTTCCGAGACGAAGTACTGCTGCCGGTCGACGAACGAAACCGCCAGCTCCGGAGGTGACAGCTGCGGCTCTTTGAGCGCGAGTTCGAGCACTCTATGGGTAACCGCGGCCGGGAGCTTGTTCCAGACCCGCCGCGGCGCTGGTGGGCGATCCTGCAGGCCCCCAGCCTGGCCGGTGCGATAGCGATCGTACCAGCAATAGAACGTGGAGCGCGGGATGCCGAGCTGGTCCAAGGTGCGCCGCACCGGCAACGACGGCTGCTCGACCAGCCGGATGATCTCCAGCTTCTCGGCGGCCGCGTACCTCATGTATCGGACTCCCCATCGCCCAGCACGCTTTTTTTAAGCAGGCGGTTCTCCATCATCAGCTCGGCCAGCAGTTCCTTGAGCTGATGGCTCTCCGCCCGCAACCCTTTGACCTCGTCGCTGGTCGCTTCACGCGCGGTATCGCCGGCCAGCCGCTTCTTGCCCGCCTCCAGGAAGTCCTTCGACCAGCGATAGTAGAGGTTCTGGTTGATGCCCTCCTTGCGGCACAGCTCGGCCACGCTGTCCTCGCCGCGCAGTCCCGCGATCACGATCCTGACCTTGTCCTCAGCCGAGAAGTGCCGCCGGGTCGCCCGCCTGATATCGCGTACCGCCTTCTCCGCGTCTTCCGACTGCGTATCGATTTTCGATCTCATCTCCCGCTCCTTCCGCGGTTAAAGATGAGCCAAAAACCCTCTCTTCCTCAATCGCCTCGAACTGTCCAACTTGTACTGACGGGGAACAGTCAGGAACATATGGAGTGCCATAAACAATACTCGGTTCACCCCCACGCGCGTGGGGACAAGGTATCGAGCGGCAGCCCCAGCTCCCGGCGCCGCGGTTCACCCCCACGCGCGTGGGGGCAAGCCTATCCGCGGCGGCCTGGCGCGGGCGGTCGGCGGTTCACCCCCACGCGCGTGGGGACAAGTGATCGAGACGGTTGAAGTTGAGCTATGGTTTCGGTTCACCCCCACGCGCGTGGGGACAAGTTCTCATTGCCCGGCGCTATCACCCCTGATCGCGGTTCACCCCCACGCGCGTGGGGACAAGTCCGCGCTATTGCTCAGGCGCACGTTTGGTGACGGTTCACCCCCACGCGCGTGGGGACAAGTCCGCGCTATTGCTCAGGCGCACGTTTGGTGACGGTTCACCCCCACGCGCGTGGGGACAAGAGGCAATGAACACGGACGGAAACAAGTTTCGCCGGTTCACCCCCACGCGCGTGGGGACAAGGCGGTACAGGCTTCAATGCAGCCAGCAGAACGCGGTTCACCCCCACGCGCGTGGGGACAAGTGCCGCTCCGGTCACTCATCTGTTTCGACCCTCGGTTCACCCCCACGCGCGTGGGGACAAGTATTTGGATTCACACGCCGCAACGCGGAGAACCGGTTCACCCCCACGCGCGTGGGGACAAGATCAACGAGGCCGCTGTGCCGGAAGGGCGCCGCGGTTCACCCCCACGCGCGTGGGGACAAGCACAGAACGCCATTATTTTCTCCTCCTCATTCAGGTTCACCCCCACGCGCGTGGGGACAAGGTGACCTGCCTTTCACGATTCAAGGTCGATATCGGTTCACCCCCACGCGCGTGGGGACAAGTCCTCGACGACTTCGAGCGCGGTCGTGAAAGTCGGTTCACCCCCACGCGCGTGGGGACAAGGGTAGGGCCGCCGGCCGGCTGCTGCGCCCATGCGGTTCACCCCCACGCGCGTGGGGACAAGGGCGGCGACCGCGTTGTTCATCGCGGTGGTGTAGGTTCACCCCCACGCGCGTGGGGACAAGCAATGTTGCTTGCGCGTTCATCGAATTAGCTCCGGTTCACCCCCACGCGCGTGGGGACAAGGGCAAATGGAAAGATCCCAAAACTGCCCCCGGCGGTTCACCCCCACGCGCGTGGGGACAAGGTCGAGGACCTCCGGTGCCAGGCGCGGATCACCGGTTCACCCCCACGCGCGTGGGGACAAGGCGCGCCGCCGCTCGGAGCAGGGCTTCGCGGTCGGTTCACCCCCACGCGCGTGGGGACAAGGCCTTCACCGACGGCCTCAGCTACGCCGGTCGCGGTTCACCCCCACGCGCGTGGGGACAAGCAACGGCGATGCAGTCGGGCTGCTCCAGACGTTCGGTTCACCCCCACGCGCGTGGGGACAAGTGCTGCGCCTCGGTCAGCGCGTAGCTGCCGTTCGGTTCACCCCCACGCGCGTGGGGACAAGATCTCCGACGACGACCGCGCGTGGATGACCTCCGGTTCACCCCCACGCGCGTGGGGACAAGCGCTTGCCGGAAGGGTCTATAACCCTCAGCGTCGGTTCACCCCCACGCGCGTGGGGACAAGGCGTCCGGCCTCATCACGCCGAGCGGGACGCTCGGTTCACCCCCACGCGCGTGGGGACAAGCTGGGAGACTCGGGCGGTTCCTACCAGACCGGCGGTTCACCCCCACGCGCGTGGGGACAAGGGACTGCAATCGCGCGAGCCACGCCTTGAGACCGGTTCACCCCCACGCGCGTGGGGACAAGTAGGTGGCGGATGCGACACTAACGGCAACCCGCGGTTCACCCCCACGCGCGTGGGGACAAGGCTTGGCTGCGGCCGCTCGTGACGCGGTGAAACGGTTCACCCCCACGCGCGTGGGGACAAGGAAGTAGCGCGTCAGATTCGTGCGCATCGCCGCTGGTTCACCCCCACGCGCGTGGGGACAAGGCTAAAAATTTCCCTTTCGGGTTTCGCTCGCGCGGTTCACCCCCACGCGCGTGGGGACAAGCTCACAATCTACGACAACGGCGATGCAGTCGGCGGTTCACCCCCACGCGCGTGGGGACAAGGTCTTGACGTAGGCTGGGAGCGCCCCGGTCACCGGTTCACCCCCACGCGCGTGGGGACAAGGCCGACATCCACTGAACCGCTGACCCGAATCACGGTTCACCCCCACGCGCGTGGGGACAAGCAGGACCGGCGGCTGCGTGTTCGGCGATTTTTCGGTTCACCCCCACGCGCGTGGGGACAAGGGCCCACAACGCGAGAATCTTCCCGAGCTGGGCGGTTCACCCCCACGCGCGTGGGGACAAGACCTCGGGCGCGCCGCTATGGACCGGCGCTGTCGGTTCACCCCCACGCGCGTGGGGACAAGTTCGACGCGAGTGCGACTGCCGTCAACGCCGCGGTTCACCCCCACGCGCGTGGGGACAAGTAGTCGCACGCGTCGCTGGGGGCCAGCCACACCGGTTCACCCCCACGCGCGTGGGGACAAGGGTCCCGCATCCATCGCAGTGCGAATCGCGCCCGGTTCACCCCCACGCGCGTGGGGACAAGCTGCCCCCAATCAAAAGAACTGCAAAAGGCATCGGTTCACCCCCACGCGCGTGGGGACAAGATTTGCCGAGAACGCCGTGGCGCCGCTTCCACGGTTCACCCCCACGCGCGTGGGGACAAGGCGCAGTTCCAAGCGTTTCTTCAGCCATCCAACGGTTCACCCCCACGCGCGTGGGGACAAGGTTCTTGAGTTCCCATAGCATCGCGTCGAGGACGGTTCACCCCCACGCGCGTGGGGACAAGGTGAGCCAAGGATTCGAAGCTGGATTAAGATACGGTTCACCCCCACGCGCGTGGGGACAAGGGCGAGGCTCCTGTCGTCGGTACCGGTGGATGCGGTTCACCCCCACGCGCGTGGGGACAAGGCGGTGCCTACTTCGCTGCGGCCGCGGCTGCGCGGTTCACCCCCACGCGCGTGGGGACAAGGTTCAACGACATCACCGGCAAGATCGCGATCACGGTTCACCCCCACGCGCGTGGGGACAAGGTAGTCACACGCGTCGCTGTCGGCCAGCCACACGGTTCACCCCCACGCGCGTGGGGACAAGGCGAACCTCTGCGGCCAGATGTCGCGCGGATGCGGTTCACCCCCACGCGCGTGGGGACAAGAAAAATAAATCTTCGCTCGAGGTCGTTACCCTCGGTTCACCCCCACGCGCGTGGGGACAAGTTTGCAGCAATAGACCAACCACCGAGTTTATACGGTTCACCCCCACGCGCGTGGGGACAAGGGAACGGCCGCTCAGCCCAATCGCCGGAGCCGACCGGTTCACCCCCACGCGCGTGGGGACAAGTGCTCGACTCGGGAGAGCAAGTACGCCTATCGCGGTTCACCCCCACGCGCGTGGGGACAAGCTTTCTCTCGCTGTCGAGGCAGTCCTCTACGACGGTTCACCCCCACGCGCGTGGGGACAAGGCTTGCAGCATCAACCACATACTCAGCGGCTTCGGTTCACCCCCACGCGCGTGGGGACAAGTCAACGTCCTGGCGGAAGCACGCCACTGATCACGGTTCACCCCCACGCGCGTGGGGACAAGTCGCCCGGGATGAATTGCTTGTCCACGATCGACGGTTCACCCCCACGCGCGTGGGGACAAGCTGCAATCCTTGAGTTCCTCGGCGATCTCGGTCGGTTCACCCCCACGCGCGTGGGGACAAGAGTCGGGCAAGCGCCCGACCACCAACTCCTTTCGGTTCACCCCCACGCGCGTGGGGACAAGGTTCACCTGAGCCTCAGTCATAAGCGCTGTACCGGTTCACCCCCACGCGCGTGGGGACAAGGCGGCCGCCGATGTGGCCGCGAGCATCGCCTCCGGTTCACCCCCACGCGCGTGGGGACAAGGCTTGGGCCCCGGCGCAACTCTCGGCGTGCGGCGGTTCACCCCCACGCGCGTGGGGACAAGGATTTTATCTCCTTCAAAATCCTTGGTTAATTCGGTTCACCCCCACGCGCGTGGGGACAAGTTTTCGACGTCGGCCTTCTTCGCGGACGCCTTCGGTTCACCCCCACGCGCGTGGGGACAAGCCGGTTTCAACCCCAAAGAGAGGGCCCCGATGAGGTT
>Ga0208565_1000039_pt1 | contig 128920 bp, 106 predicted proteins | sample Sb_taG_7_FD_187706 | JGI IMG/M metagenome (GOLD analysis project Ga0208565, IMG submission 187706) | Peat soil microbial communities from Weissenstadt, Germany - Sb_50d_2_FS metaG (SPAdes) (version 2) | ecosystem: Environmental > Terrestrial > Soil > Wetlands > Peat | place: Germany... | reverse complement strand
ACGTTACAGGGTATTGAGGCGGTCAACATGATTCGGAAGGGCAGAGTCAGGTGGGTAGCAAAGGAAGATCCGGCCGGCCAGGCGCGGTACGTGGGCATGCTGTTCGGAATCGCTGCCTGAAAACGGAACCGATCTTGAGGCGAACCGAAGGCCCGTCTTCTTCTTTGAATTTTCGCAACACAACCGTGCATGAACTCGACCTGCTCTTTCCATCCGCGCTGAGCGAACAACACGACGGTCGCACCGTTCTCTTCTCGAAGGTCAAAGGTTAGCTCGGTGCCAATCCACTCTTTCGCGCCGTCCACGCACAGCCACTTGATGCGTTTGCCGCCAAAGCGACCTCAGCGTTCGCCTTTATCCCGCCCACGCTGGCACCCGTCCATGCGCCGACTGCAGTTCCGGTGCACCGCCGACTTCTCAGAGGCCGACAGGCGGGCATGAATGCCCCGGTGACGCCGCACGAACGCGCTTTCGTAGTGCCGGGTCGACCATTTGTCCGCGCCGGAGCTTGTTGAAAGAATTGTAGCGGCGTTCCGCAGAAGCGCCGCTCCGCACATCCTAGGCGGTTTACCACTCCGACCAGAGACCCGCTGGCTGTTCCCACACGCTAGTTTGCGGACGTCCGGTGAAGGCCCCGCCCAAGCCGGCCATATGTGTGGCGTCGTTGTAGTGTTCGGTCATGCCATCAAAATCGCACCACCAATCCACTCCCAGGATTTCCGGCGGCGTCGAATCGCCCGGTGCCTGAAGCTTGATGAACAATTGATGGGAAACCAACCCCCGCCGTCGTGCATCTCGCTGAGCCTTGATATCGCCCGATGCAAACGCTTCGATCGCTTGTTCGGGAGAGTTGATGGGTCCGCGAACCATTCCGACGTAGCGGTCTCCTTTTGCTCTCGGAGCCGGTAAGTTATAGGAAGATGAGCCGCGGGCGGGCATCCAGACGGTGGCGTCAATTGAAGGAAACAGTTTTGTCCCTTGTTGTACGATATTCTCGTTGCTGAAAAAATCCATTAGCCCTTTGGCGTCCTGCCACCAATCCAGAAAGAGCAGTTCGCCGGCTTCAGCGCCCGCTTGTTTACTCTTCAGCAACGGAGCAAAGACGTTATGGCTCAGGTCACCCATGGAACGCGCAAAAGCAATTCCTTGCTCAGAGCCCGCGGTCGCGTTATGCACGGTGCGCATCGACTCAAGGCTCGGCGGAATGTACTTTCCCCGTACCGTCAGAAAAACAGCGGATTCAAATGGTGTTGTCATTAAAGACATCCTTTCAACGAACCATCAGCGTTGTGCTCGTTCTTGAAGATTCGCGTGAACTCCCGGATAACCTGTTTGTTCTTTTCTTCTTGCATTGTGATCTCCTCTTTTTGGGTAAGTGGGTTAATTGGATACTTGGACGCCAACATTCTCGGCTGCAAAATGTCAGAAAAAAGATCTTGCGACTTCCCCGCCGCACCGTGCGGTCTGGTCTTTGCCGCTCTCTGCTTGCTCACGGCACATCAATCGCGTCCGAGATAGTTCCACAACTTTCATGGCATTGAAACCGCCGTCGCCGAATCGGAATCGGTCGATCGCGCCGGCCTCGGGCGCGGCGTTGACATCCTCTGTCCACCCAGCCTGCCAATCCTTGTTCTTCGGAGAGCGCTTGAAACACCTTATCGGGAGATGATTTGATTCCCACCCGGTGCAATATGTCGGCCATTCTCTATTCTTTCCAGTGTGGCCCGGGGTTTCGGCCCTCGACATAGTCCTTGAGCCGGTACATCAGCTCACCCCAGGTGGAATTGCACATAGCGTACATTTCGCTGGCTGTCTTCCATCCGCTCTGTGTGAACCGCAGGGTCGTTCCACCTCCCTCGGGACTGAGATCCCAAGTCAGGACCGTGCCGGCCCACTCCGGCTGGTCGCCGTGACAGCTCCAGACGACGCCTTTTCCGGGTTCCAACCGATCGATGGTCATGCGAAAGACCATGCCGCGCCGGTCGAAACCGAATTCCGCCTTGCCGCCAACCCTTTCGTCGGCAGTTGTGTCCGCCGTCCACCATCCGCGCAGACCAATCTGGGTCGCGAGGGCCGCATAGACCTTATCTGGATTTGCTTTGATGGCAATTTGATGTTTCAGTTCAGCCATATCTTTCTCCTTATCAAGTGGGATTTACCAACTGAGTCATACCGCCATCCACAACCGATTCCGATCCCAAACAGTACGAGGAATCGTCGGAGGCCAGGAAGAGCATGGCCTTTGCCATCTCCTCAGGCGTGCCGCGCCTACGCAGGGGAATAGTGCTTGTGATCATCGCGGCGATATCCTCCGGCGTTACGCCGGGCAGACCACCTTCCCGCGTGATGATCGGCGTCTCCGTCATGCCCGGACTGAGCACATTGACGCGGATATGCCGGGGAAGCAGCTCAACCGACATGGAGCGTGCCAGCGCTCGCACGGCGGCTTTGGCCGCCGTATAGATCGAGGTTCCTGCACGGCCCTGTTTGTCGGCGTCCGCCGCGCCGACCAGGATGATGGAAGATCCGTCGCGTATATAGCGCAGGGCCTTCTGAACGGTGAAAAAGACGCCCTTGAAGAGGATGTCGCTGATCTCATCGAACAGTTGCTCCGAGAGACTTTCTACGGCCGCGAATTTTGCGATACCGGCGTTGGCAACAAGAATGTCGATCGGCCCAAATGCCTCCGCCGCCCGCCGAAACAGGCGTTCGAGATCCTCCATGTTGCGAACATCCCCTCGGACCGCCAGCACATCGCTTCCCAGCCCAGCCGCGGCTTGATTGAGCGTCTGCTGGCTACGCCCAAACAGGACCACCTTTGCGCCGTTGGCATTGAACTCACGCGTTGTTGCCAGGCCAATACCGCTATTGCCTCCGGTGATGACCGCCACTCTAGCTTGCAATTTCATCGGGAGCCGTTTCGGAACTCAACCCAGTTGTGGCAAAACACCAACTTGTTGCAGCAGCTCCATCATGGCGATCTCCGCCCAATGCTCCTGGATCTTGCCGTCCTCAACGTGATAAATATGAATCTCACTCCACTTGATAGTCTTGTTGGTGGGCTTTTCCCCCATCATCGACCCCTTATGAGTCGCCACGGCGGAACTTCTCTCTACCACCCTGTTGCCAGCCGCGATGAGATCCTCCTCCGTCACGACCACGTCGGGGAATGCGCCGTTCATCATGATCCCCACTTGTCGCAGCCCCTCAAAGCCGGCAGACAGCGGCGTACGGAAGTGATGAGTGAAGCTCTTGTCGAAGAGATGACTGACTCCATTCACGTTGTGTTCGTTCTTGAAAATTCGCGTGAACTCGCGGATGACTTGTTTGTTCTTTTCCTCTTGCACTCTGGTTCTCCTGTTGGTGGTGCTGGTGTGCTGAATCCGGATGCTTGGGTTGCTAATGACTACCGGGCCCCGCAAACATGGCTTCGAACGGCCTGCCATCGAAAACAGATTGCACCCGTGTGATCTTTCCGCCGGTGACCCGGTGCCACTCGGCAACCAGTGTCGTCGCGGCTGCTGGCGCCTTGGTCTCCAACTCAAACAGCACCATGACGTCGCTACCTTGCACGATCATCTTCTGCATGTCCAACCGAACTGTAATCTGCAACAGTTGTTTCAGATCCGCAAGGTATTCGTCCGGGTGGCTATATGTCCTGAACAGACCTTTGAACAGGAAATCGTCGCTCAGATACCCCCGGCAGGCGGCGAAATCCCTCTTTATAACTGCCTCGTAGAATTTTTGCAGGACCGCGCGCGCGTTTCCGGCGCCATCCCGCTCGGTCTCCTGGTTCGATGCCACCTGGTGATAGTCGGTGAACACAACATCCCCGCCAACCAGCTCAGGCCGATAAGCCGCCTCGAAACGCTTAACTGCTTCCGACCGGCCGTGAGCCTGGTGTGCGGCCTCGTCTTCAAAGATGAAGAAGTGCACGAACTGGGTTGGATCCGCCTTCTGCTGCCACGCAAGGTACATCCGCGTGCCTGCTTCGTTAGCCTGCACATACGGGACGAACTCTTCGATGGCTCGCATGACCTTATCGACCCCCGACGGCCGCACCTTATATTCCGCGATTGTATAGATTGGCATGTTCGTTGAAACTATCGGCGCTGGTCGCCTTCACTTCTCCTGTTTGAAACAGCCGCCCTAGTTGATTTTCGGCGTGCGCGCCTGGGCCTGCGCTGCCATCAGGATTCTCTCACCGGCCTCTGGGCCGATCAATTGCTATCATCCACATGCGTTTGACGAAACGATTGTGCGATTTCACAATGGATGTCTATGCGCGTTGCCGATGCCCGGGTCCGCCAATGGAGCGAGCGTTTCCGCAAGCATCCCCTGGCAAGCAAAGTAGTTGCCGGGCTGCAAAAGCGCAGTATTGAGATCTGGCAGCGGACATTCAATCTGCTGCAACGGGAGAGCCCGGAGTATCGCAGTTCGGTCGACGAAGAATTTACAAAAGAGTCAAGAAGCCACTGCCGCGAACTTCTGAGCACGATCATCGCCGTTGCCGCCGGGCAGGCGGGGCGAGGAGACGAGGATCCGTTCGGTTTCGTCCGTGCGCACGCCGAATGGCGCGCCAGGCACCACGTGCCGCTCACCGCGTCGCTGCAGGCTTATCGCCTCGCTCACAAGACCTACTGGGAAATCTCGCGGGAAGCGCTGCTGCAGCATGCCGAGCGAGAGGAAGCGCTGCTTTCTCTGACCATGCTGTCGGATTTCTGGCTCGAGCTCTTCGATCACGTGGGCGCCGTACTGGCCGAGGCCCATGCCGTTGAGGAAAGGCTCAGTGTCGCTCAAAACACCGAAGCTTACACTGGCCTCATTGATGGGCTCCTGCGCGGCGTCGAGATCCGCGACACGCAGGCCCGGCGCCTCAGCGCCCTCTGCGGAATTCTCCCGGGCGCTCCCATGGCGGTCGCCGTTGCCCGCCAGCTTCCATCGAGCGACGGAAAACAGATGGATCTGGAAGTGGCCTTGCGCTCGTTCGTCCGGCTAGTGGAGCAGGCGGTTCCATCCGCGGTCTTTGGCCGTTTGGTGGACATCCGCAACGACGAAGTGATCGTGATTCTTTGCAGCCATGCTGACACCGCACGCGGTTTTGTAAAGGCCCTGCGCCGTCAGGGCTTCGGCCGGCGCGCGAAGAACGGTCTGACCGCTGGAGTCGGGGTGAGTCTCGATGCCACCGAAGTCGCCCGTCTCCCTGAGTCCCTCGAGGAAGCGCGCCTGGCCCTGGAATTCGCCACTCCGGCACAGCCACTCCTGCATTTCGCCGACATTGATCTGCCTGAGTTTCTCATCCGGCGTGCCGACAAGACCGCGCTTCGCCTGATTCCGGCCGCAGCGCGCCATTTGGCTCCGGGCAACGGCAGTCCGGCGGGCGAACTCTCCCGCACCCTTCACGCTTTCGCCGATTGCAGCCTCAACGTGAAGCAGACGGCGCGGCGCCTCGGCGTTCACGCCAACACAGTATATTTCCGGCTGAATCGCATCAACAAACTCACCGGGATCGATCCCAGGACGTTCTCCGGAGCTTCGCTTCTGCTGACTGCGCTCCGCCTGATGGACACTCACGCAAAACGCTGAGGTCGGGGGTTGGGGAAAAATCAGCCGGCGATGTCGATCTTGATGATCTTCTTTTGGACGGCGTACTGCACGAGCTGGGCTTTATTGTGGATGTCCAACTTACGCATGAGATTGAACTTGTGCGCTTCGATGGTTTTCACACTCAAGTTGAATGTGCAAGCGATCTCTTTGACGGAATTGCCTTCGGCCAGCATTTTGAGCACTTCTCTCTCACGCGGTGTGAGGGTGGCGAAGCGGGGGAGCCGCTGAGCGGATTTTACGCGGGAGCGGAAATCGTCCACCAGTTGCGACAGCATGCGAGGGCTGAGAAAACTGCCGCTGCGGTGTACCTCGCGGATGGCGTTCAATAGATGAGCGGCGGGGCTGTCCTTGAGGACGTAGCCCGATGCCCCTGATTCCATGCACTCGACCAAATAGTCTTCGTCGTCGTACATGGTCAGAACCAAGATGCGGGTCTCGGGGCGGTTTTTGCGTATCTGGCGGGTGGCTTCGAAGCTGCTCAGGCCGGCCATGCCGATGTCCATCAGGACAACGTCAGGTTTCAATTCGGCACTCTCAGCGATCGCATCGATCGCGTTGGAAGCCTCGCCTACGACTTCCATGTCGGGGTCGGAGCCAACCAGGGTCCTGATGCCCTGGCGAAACAGCGTGTGATCATCCGTTAGAAATACTCGAATCTTGGCCATGTTCAATGTGCGCTCGCGCGACGGATCCTTTCTGACCGGGCTTGGCGGCGGGAAGCTCCACGGAGATTCTGGTGCCGCGCTTCGGGCGGCTCGTGATCTCCAATTTCCCGCCAAGCAACGCCACTCGCTCCCGCATGCCTGCCAGGCCGAAGGAACTCTGCTTTTCGACCGCTGCTTTCACCTCGAAACCGACGCCGTTATCCGCGACGTTCAGTCTCAGTAATCCATCGGACGAATGTAGGGAAAGGTTTACGGTGGAGGCCTGGGAGTGCTTCGCGATGTTGTGGAAGCACTCCTGAACCAGCCGGAAGGCGGCAATTTCAATGTCGCGCGGTAGCGCGCCCAGGCGTCGCGGCAGGTGCAGCCGCACCTGGCCGGAGTAGACCTCGCGAAAACGGGTAACCAATTGCCGCAGCGCCGCCGCCAGGCCGAACTGTTCCAGTACCGCCGGGCTCAGGGCGCCAATAATGCGCCGTATTTCCATGATGGTGCGTTCGGTGAGCTTGCGCGTTTCCTCGAGTGGCTTTTGCAAGTCCTCGGGCGCCGATTTCCCCAGTAACTCGAGCTTCAGCCGGATGCACAACAGAGACTGGCCGGCTTCATCGTGCAACTCGCGGCTGATACGCCGGCGCTCTTCCTCCTCGATCTGCATCATGTGCTCGCTCAGTTGCCGCACTTGGCGCTCGCGTGTTGCCAGGTCATCGAGCAGGCGCGCTTTTTCGGCCACACGCAGGCAGCGTTCGGCGGCAGTATCGAGCAGCTCCAACTCGCGCGGAAGCCAGGGATATTCGCTCGAAAACGCGAGTTGCAACACACCGGCTACGCGCCCGTTGTCGGCCAGCGGTACCGACCAGAACCACGGGTAGCGCACGCGCAGTTGAGGGTCGAGAATCAGCCCATCCGCCTGCTTGCCGCAGGGAATCAGGTGGGGCTTGGCCAACCGGTTCAGGAGACGCGCCGCCGGTGGATGCTGCGGGTCGAATAGAATCATCCGCCCGTCTTCGGCGTGGCAGAAGCGGCGGAGCGTTTGCAGAAAACGTTGCAGCAAGTCTTCTAGATTCTCGGCTTGAAGCTCGGCGCGAAACAGCTCGTAGAATGCCTGCGTTTCCGCCTCGCGCACCTGATAGTAGGCATTGTTGAGGGTCAGAATGACGCAGAATTGCAACTGCTGGCGCGCCCAGCGAAAGTTTTTGTACTCGTCCGGGTAGGAGAGAACCAGCACGGGGTCGAGCACGCGGTCATATTCGCGCAGCGCGCGCAGGACGCTGGCCGGGGGCACGTTGAGCTTCGCCAGACGGCGGCCGCTGTATTCCACCAGCTCGAAGAAATCATGCGGCGGGCCGCCCGCCACGAAGATGCGGGACGCGGCGCTGGGCGTGATATCGCAGAGCGCCTTGATCTGACGGGCATCGTAACGCGCTTTGCGGAGCCGCCTGCGAAACTGGGCGTCCAGATCGCCCGTGTGCGGGGTGAGGACCACCGAGAGGCGTTCGAGATGGAGACGAAGCTGATCGCTCAACACGTCAGCGGCGTCAGCCAGCACGGGCATCGTTTCGGTGGATCGCACGCGGTTAGAAATATGCGGTTAGAAATATATGGTGGCCGCGAGGGTGACGGTCTCTCCGGGGAAGTTGTGGGAAGATTCACCGAACGAACGCGGAACCAAGAACTGGAGTTACAGTAGACGGAGCCACGCAGTTTTGCAGGAGCCGAAGCGAGGCAGGCCACTGGAGACACTGAAGATGACATCCGCGATCCAACTACTGAATATTGCCGTTCTGAGCGTAGGACTGCTCGCGGCCGGCACATATTACCCTCCTTCGGAGGCGGCTGGCGGTTGGCGGCGCTGTGGGACCGATGAAGAAGTCCGGAGCAATGCGGGTATGGACCCGCAGCGTCTGCGCTTGATCGGGCAGGAGCACGTGCAGATCTACGGCGGGCCGTGGGCCATTGCGATTGTGCGGAAGGGGTATCTGGTCGGCGAATGGTTTGGCGTCCCCGCGATGCCGGCTACCACGTTCGACGTCTGGTCCAGCACCAAGTCGGCAACTGGAATCGCAATCGGGATGATGCTGGAGGACAGCCGCAATCATCGGCTTCCCGGCAACGTAACGATCGACCTCGATAGCCCGGCTTACGATTACGTTCCTGAGGGCTACCCCTTAAGCGATCCACGCAAGGCGAAGATCCAGCTAAAGCACCTGCTGAGCATGACATCGGGGATCCCAGGAGAGGACCAGGGCGTAGTGGGCATCGCGGTGGCTCCGGGCCGCGGCGAATTTGAGTTTGCTTTGGGCAAAGAACCCAACCGATTTGGAATCTCAGCCGCGAAGATGGCGGCCGAGCCCGGCGGGATTTGGGATTACTCCGATGCGGCGTTTTGCCATCTTTCTTTGATCTTCGCCAAAGCGGAGGGCAGGGAAATCGGCGACTACATTCGCGAGCACGTGTTCGAGCGTATCGGTATTCAAAATTTTGGCTGGGATCTTGAAGGAGGCGCTGGTCATATCGGCCCGCATACGAATCCGCATAGTGGTCTGCGCCTCTCGGCAAGGGATTTCGCTCGCTTAGGCTACCTGATGGCGCACCACGGGCAATGGGAAGGGAAACAGATTGTTCCGAATTGGTGGATTGATCTGGCGACCCGAAGCTCGCAGGCTCTGAATCGAAACTACGGTTACAGTTTCTGGGTCAATACTGAAGGCACGCAATGGCCCGCCGCTCCCAAAGACGCATTTGCATTCCAGGGGTACGGTTCGAACCGTTGTTATGTCGTCCCGTCACTAGACCTGGTTGTTGTCAGACTCGGCTATGCGCCTCCCGTCTGGACCGAGAATTCCATTCTTCCAGCAGTAGTGGGCGCGATTTTCGATGCGTCGCCGGCACACTGATGATTCTGCTTAGAACGTCAGCCGCACCGCCACCTGAATCTGCCGCATGGGCAGCGCGGAAGTGAACCCCAGCGGCTGGCTGGGTGATAGCAACGACGACCCGTGCACCTTGAACGTGGTCGCCCCCTGCCCGCCCAACGCAAGCGGTAGCCCGAAGGTGGGGCCTACTTCGTTGTTCACGCTCGCATAGTTGGTGCGGTTCAAGAGATTGAATCCTTCCGCAAGAAATTGCAGCTTAAACTTCTCTCCCATGTTGAAGGTGCGGCTCACCCGCAGATCAAAATCGGCGTAGTCTGGACCGAGCCCGGTATTCCGGTTGGCTCCGATGGGGCGGCCGTTAGTCGGATGGTTATCGCCATTCACGGCTTCACCCGCCAGCAAATTGAATGGATGGCCGCTGTGATATTGAACGATGGGAGACAATTCGAAGCCCGACAAAATCTTATTTGTAAACGGGCTTTGGAGCACTGCTGCGACCACCACTTTGTGCCGTTCGTCGAAGCTGGAAAGCGCCCGGTCGGCTGCCAGGTTCGTCGGATCCTGCGGTGAGTAGTCCGTATTGTAGTCCGTGGCTTCGTCAAATCCTTTGCTGAAAGTGTAACTTCCCAGCAGAGAATAGTGCTTGCTGAGGCTCTTCTTGACTTCGAAGATGGCTGCTTGATAGAGAGCCGGGTTGGCGGAAGTGTACTGGTTGTTCTGGATGATCAGCGGATTGACGAAGCAGCCCGCTTTCGCCCCAAGCAAATCACCGGCGCAAGCAGCCGATCCCACGCTGGGCGTTGGGCCGAGCGCTGGATTCGTATTCCAGTTCCGGTACGAGGTGAAGCTTCCATTCGCCAATGGCACGGTTGTGTAGGGAGCCGGCAGCAGGTTCGTGTCGATCGCTACGGGAAGCCTGAGCGTATGGACGTAGACGTAGCTACCCGACACCACCAAGCCGGATGCAATTTCGCGGTCGATGCCAAAGCTGGCCTGCTGAGCGTACGGATTCTGATAACCCGGCTGACTGGTGAACAATACCTGTAATGGGGATAGCGGCCCGGAATTCGCAATGCGGAAACCCAAAGCGGCCAGGGCGGCGGGCGTAACGCAAGCCGTGTTGCCGGGCTGTGGCTTCGTGCATTGGACTAGGCCCTCGGCAAACAACGTCTGGAACACTGCGGCGGAGTTTTGCAGCGGAAGGCCGGTCGGGGTGATCGGGTCGACGTAAATCGAAATCGGCCGATTGCACGGGCTCTGGCCTTGGGCAGGGATGATTCCCGCGAGCCCACAAGTTGCCGTTACGTTAGTGACTTGATTGCCGCGCCCGGTATTGTCAACGGATGTGTTGTTGGCGTTCAGGACGCCCAGACTGTAATCCACACTGGGGATCTGGGTATCGATGGGCCCATAAAAAAGACCGTATCCGGCACGAACAGCGGTTTTGTGGTCCTTGAACGGATCCCAGGCGATGGAGACGCGTGGCGCAAAATTGTCCTTGTCGGTGCCGAGCGGAGCATATTGTTGGTCAAGCTCATAACGCACCCCATAGTTCAGTGTGAAGTTCGGAAAGATGCTCCAGGAATCCTCCCAATAAGCCGCCGTGAGCGGACGCGCGACGCGTTCGTAATCGGCGTTTCCAAAGCCCTGCTGGAAAACCTGCGGCAGTCCCAGAGAGGCGGTTTGGAGAGCATCGAGGGCCACCGGGTTCAGCGATCCGGCGAGGCCGCAACCCGGAGTCGTCGCGGACGCCGGGGAGCCACCCGGATTCCCCAGGCAGGGACTGAGCAGACCTCCGGGCAGCGCACCGAAAACAAACCGGCCGGGAAAAAACGTGTGGGACTCGGTGTGATTCCCGCGGATCAATTCGTCGAAACCGAATTTCATGTTGTGATGTCCGCGAACCATGTTGACGTGGTCGGCGGCTTCGTAGCGGCGCAAGATCGTGTAATTGGGCAGGAAAATGTTCGTGCCTAGCGAGTTCGCGTAACCCGCGATGCTGAGCCCAGCCTGCGCCGGCTCATTCGGAACTACGTTGAAGCTGGTGTAACCCCACTGTCCCCGGAGCTCGTTCTGAAACGACGGCGTGAACGTGTGAAACCAGTTACCGGACACAGTACTTTCATATGCATGAATCGAGCTGCCGGCGGAATAGCCGGTTAGCGACTGAACGTCCGGGGACTCCTCCAAATCGTGCCCATATCGATACTCGAAGGAAATCTGGTCAACGCTGCTGATCTGATGATCCAGACGGCCCGATGCGAGGTATTGGCGCGTGTTGTAAGGAAATACGCCTCCGTTGTTTTCAAACGTGTTGACCAAATAGCTGTTCAGAGCCGTCTGTCCCGGCGCCAGACCCGTGGCCGGGCTGATGGTCAAAGCGCTTTGCAATATACCGGCGCATGTTGCCGAAGGAACACTGATGAACCCCCCGGCCGGATTGGCGACGCAAGGCACCACCGGGTTTCCCGGCGCCTGCGCCAGCGCGCCTAGAATCGCCATTTGGTCGTTCTCGGGAGTGCTCTGAGGACGAAAGATGCTGGTGCTCGTCAGCAGTGGGACCGAGTTCTGCGCGTCCTGGCGCAGCCCTTCAAAAGCCAGAAAAACGAAAGTCTTGTCCTTCTTGACGGGGAAGCCGATGGTTCCGCCGTATTGCTGCCGGCTCAAGGAATTCTTGATGGGACTACCCTGGCTATCGGGAAGCGTGGGATTAAATGTCTGTCCGGGCTGGAGCGCCTGGCTGAACGCGAACGGGTCGCGCGCATCCATGGCATCGCTACGGAAATAGCCATAAAGACTTCCATGAACAGTATTCGTGCCGGACTTAGTGACAATGTTGACGGAAGCGCCGGTGGCCGCGCCGAGGTCGGCCGAGTAGTTGCTGCGATTGACTTGAAACTCGCGCACTGCATCCTGGCTTACCGTGAGGCGGACGCCGCCGGAGTCATCGCCGGTATCGCCACCGTCCACGGTAACGTCGTTACCTCTGCCATTGCTGCAGTAAAAGGAGAGCCCGCTGGTCGGTGTTTGCTTCACCCGAAAGTCCTGGTCGTCGGCGATCCGGGTGGAGTCTGACACGCCAGGTAGCAACAAGGTGAAAGTGAGATAGTCGCGCCGGTTGATCGGCAGGTCCTGTACCAGTTCCTGATTGATGGTATCCGCCTGCTTGCCGTTGACAGGATCGATGACGAGCGGGGCTGCATTCACTTCCACCGTGGTCGACGCCCGCGCTACCTCCAGGCTGAAGTCGACAGTAGTCACCGATCCCACCGACACTACGACCCCTTTTTGCAGCTTGGTTCCGAAGCCGGTGGATTCGACCGTCAGGTCGTAGGTCCCGGGAGGTAGTGAGGCAACATTGTACTGTCCCTTGCTGTCGGCGGGCGCTGTGTGCTTGGTTCCCCGTTCAGCGTCCGTAGCTACAACGGTCGCACCTGGAACACTAGCCCCGGTGGGGTCGGTCACATTCCCGTGTATGCTTCCGGATGCTCCAACTCCCTGCCCATAGGCGACAGCCGCCGCCAACATAAGCGCAAAAAAACGCGCAGTTTGAGTCCTCAACATGGAGTCTCCTTTCCCTTTGCAACGGGCAGTTTTCTCACCGGTTGCTTACTCGCCTACTGACACGGCGCGCGGAGACACACATCCGCGCCTAGACGGATCACAATAAGTGCAAGTATAGAGAAGCTAGTTCGGAGCCGGACCGTTCCTGTCATACGGCACCAAAGCGAATAAGTTTGATAAGCGCCAGCCGACATAGCGCTCAAACCCCAGACCCTGTACTAGCGCAGTATATGGACAAAATCCCACGGCGTCAAATGATTTCGATATCCCGGTAAATAGGTCTGACTTCCGGCCCGCGAACGGAAGAAATCTTAAGACGTGTTACCGGCTGGCCTGGATGGGCTGATCGCGGGCTTTAGAGGTCCCTCTGCGCTCTCTTTTGTCGCCAGGTGGGACAGTAAACGCCGAGCAGCACGCCCGTGCGTCCTGACCCGGCGAACACGGGTGGCGCGAGTCAACCCGGTTAGTCTATTGGGCGTTCTCTGCGCCTTCGGCGTTGAAAAGTAGTTTTTCAGTTTGGAGCTACATGCGGATTCTGGGATTAGAGCATTTGTAAACTGCCCCGAACGCGGTTGCAACCAGCCAGACATTGACGATATACTGCCCTTCTAGTGTTGCAGCCCTTCGCCAACTACGCGTTTACGTACCGATTCCGGTACTTTACCGGGATCGCGTAGAGTGGCGTTGGTTTAGACACACAGCAGTTCGGACGAAACCAACCCACTCGATGGAGTGGGTTTTTTATTTTCCGAGGAGGTGGAAGTCATGATTATTTCGATGCGGCCTCACGCTACGCGCGAGGAGATCGACCATGTTTGCGAGCGGATTCGCGAGTTTGGTTATAAGGTCCACTCCATCGAGGGCGAGGAGCGCGTCGTAATCGGCGTGGTCGGGATCGGCGACGTGACGGCATGTCTCGAGTCGCTCGAAGCGACGCCCGGCGTTGAACGGGCGGTGCGGATCTCAGCGCCTTACAAGTTCGTGAGCAAAGAATTCAAAAAGGAACGCACGCAAATGCGCGTCAACGGTTTGGAAATCGGAGGCGATGAATTTATCGTGATGGCGGGTCCGTGCTCGGTCGAATCCGAGCGGCAAATCATGGATACCGCCGAGGCCGTGCGGAAAGCCGGCGCCTGCATTCTGCGTGGCGGAGCTTTCAAACCACGTACTTCGCCCTACGATTTTCAAGGCATGGAACTGGAAGGCCTGAAGCTGTTGCGCAAGGCAAAGGAGGCGACCGGCCTGGCGATCATCACCGAGGTGATGAGCGACCGCGATGCCGAGATGGTGGCCGAATATGCCGACATCATGCAAGTGGGCGCGCGCAACATGCAGAATTTTGCGCTGCTGAAGTCGTTGGGAAAATGCGGACGGCCCGTGCTGCTGAAGCGCGGCATGAGTTCCACCATCAAAGAGTTACTGATGTCGGCGGAATACCTTGTCGCTCACGGCAATTCCGCCGTGTTGCTGTGCGAGCGCGGCATCCGCACGTTTGAAACCGCGACTCGCAACACCTGCGACATCGCCGCGGTGCCGGTTCTGAACGAGATGACGCACCTGCCCGTGATTCTCGATCCCAGCCATGCCACGGGGAAGCGGAGCCTGGTACCGGCGTTGGCCCGCGCGGCGGTGGCCATCGGAGCCGATGGCCTGATCGTCGAAGTGCATCCGTATCCCGAGAAGGCGGTGAGCGACGGAGCGCAATCCCTCACGCTCGATCAATTCCGCAACATGATGCAGCAGCTCCGGCCGTACATCGAGCTATGGAAGGAAGCACGACAGGCCGAAACCGCGGCAGCAGTCGTGTGATACTGAGTTCGTGAAACTTTCCGGCCGTGCCTGGGCGGCCATCGTGCTGTTGCTGGTTGCAGGCGGCGCGGTGTGGCTGGCTGTCTACGAGCGCAACCGTCTAGCGGCCGCGAGTCCCGCGGGGATGCTGCGACGCCTGCCGCCCGAAAACGCGACGGTCCTGTTCGTGGACTTCGACACCTTGCGGCGCGGCGGCGTGTTGAAGCTGCTGGCGTCGTCCAAAACCGCCGAAGAGCCGGACTACCAGGCGTTCGTTCGCGCCACGGGATTCGATTACCAGAGAGATCTGGATCTCGCCGCGGTGTCCTTCAGCAGCGACGGCGAATTTTTCGTCGTGAAGGGCCGATTCGACTGGCAAAAGCTGCGCGCCTATGCGCAAGGGCAGGGCGGGGGCTGCGAGGGCCGCTTATGTCGCATGCAGGGCAGCACGCCCGCGCGACGCATTTCTTTCGTGCCGCTCCAAGCCAATCTGATGGCGCTGGCCGTCAGCACGGACAACTCCGCGGCTATGCGTCTTGTGGAGGCACAGACTAGCGCTGTGCAGCCGCTCGATGCCCCGCGTGACCCGGTGTGGCTTTCCATTCCCGCGGAAAGCCTAAAAACGCCGGGACAGTTGCCGCCAGGCGCGAGTTTCTTCACTACAGCACTGGCGTCAGCCGACAAGATTCTGCTGTCGCTTGGGCCCGAAGGGGAGAAGCTGGAAGCCAGGCTTTTGGTCACGTGCCGCTCGTCAGACGACGCCGCGGCGCTGGCGGGCCAGTTGCAACACGCGACTTCACTCGTTAAAGAAATGATGGCACGGGAGAAACAAGCGCCCAACGCAAAGGATCTGAGTGGCGTGCTGACGGCGGGCGTGTTCGAACAATCCGGCCGGCGCGTGCTGGGACGCTGGCCTCTGCCTGCGGCATTTCTGGAATCGCTCGCGGGCGGAGGGTAAACCGCGACCAAAGGGAGCGGTCCTCATAAAATCTCCTCGAAAACCGCCATTGGTTCACCTTGCTCGTGGATGACGTAGTGAATGGCGGCTGCGACATGTGAGGGCTTCCACAACCATCGTGTGCTCCCATGCCTGGCCCATCGCTTGCGACCCGGTTTGTCATATCCCTTTCGGTTCAGGCAGCGGCTCGCATAAGACTTAAGATCGTTCATGATCCCCTCCGGCCGGACTTGGCCTTCAACAACCATGTGGATGTGGCTTGTGCGGACATGAGCCGCGTATAGCTTCCACCGTCGTTGCTCACACCGCTCCTGCAGAGCCGAAAGTACCAGAGCCCGACGAGTTGCATCCATGCTGTAGGGCAATTGATCCATGCGCTCCAACTCTGCGGAAGCTCGTCGCGGATCGAAGTCGATCATCCGGCTACCCGGTAGGTTATGTCGCCGATCAACGGAGCCCGCGGCGTGGCCGTGCAAGTGGCGACCGTAACAAGCGAAGGTAATCAGATAGTTCACCGCAGGATTTATTCAGATTTTACCGCTCCCTTTGGTCGCGGCTCAGAATCGGTTTGCGTTCGAGACTCGAAACTGAGCCGCGACCAAAGGGAGCGGTCTTACCCGTAGCGAGCTGGGCGCGTAGCAAGCGGTCGCGGCTTACGCCAACTGGTCGTAGGCAGACAGCGTCATAAAATCCGGAAAATCCCCGCCCGTCATCATGCGCTCGAATAGCTGTGCGGCTAAGTCGAACTTACCGGGGCCAGAGCGGGCTTTCAGCTTGCCGACTTCTTCTCCAATCACCTGACTGACTAACTCGCGTGTAATATTCCGCCCATCACTCAGCCGTGCCCCGTGTCGCAGCCACTGCCAAACCTGGGCACGAGATATCTCGGCTGTGGCCGCGTCCTCCATCAAGTTGTAAATCGGCACGCAGCCGTTTCCGCGCAGCCACGATTCCAGATACTGAATCCCCACATCAACGTTGAGATGCAGGCCTTGCTCCGTGATCTCGCCCGCTGGCACCTTGAGAAGATCGCGCTGTGTGATGTGAACATCTTCCCGCTTCACCGAGAGTTGATTGGGCTGCGGCATGTAGTGGTCGAAGATTTCCTTCGCCACGGGGACAAGTCCCGGGTGCGCCACCCAGGTACCATCGTGACCGGCCTTCACCTCGCGCAACTTATCCTGGCACACCTTTTCGAGCGCCTTCTCGTTGGCCTCCGGATCGCTCTTGATTGGGATCTGTGCCGCCATGCCGCCCATGGCATGAATACCGCGCCGGTGGCAGGTTTGGATCAGCAAGTCCACATACGCCTTGAGAAAATCGCGATCCATGGTGACCTGGGCACGATTGGGCAGCAGAAAATCAGGGCGATTGCGGAACTTCTTGATGAAGCTGAAAATGTAGTCCCAGCGCCCGCAATTGAGGCCGGAAGAATGCTCGCGCAGTTCGTAGAGGATCTCATCCATCTCGAATGCGGCGAGTATCGTTTCAATCAGAACCGTGGCGCGAATCGTGCCTCTCGGGATCTTGAGATAATCCTGGGCGAAGACGAAAACGTCATTCCATAGCCGTGCTTCTAAGTGGCTCTCGAGTTTCGGCAGATAAAAGTACGGCCCGGTGCCCTTCGCGATCAACTTAGCGGCGTTGTGGAAGAAATACAGGCCGAAGTCGAAGAGAGATCCGGATATCGGTTTGCCGTCCACCAGAACATGCTTCTCGACTAAGTGCCAGCCGCGCGGCCGGACCAAGAGCGTCGCAATGCGTGCATTGAGCTTGTACTGCTTGCCTTCGGGACTCGAAAAACTAATGCTGCCATTGATTGCATCGCGGAGATTGATCTGGCCTTCGACGTTGTTCTCCCATGTCGGAGAGTTCGAATCCTCGAAATCGGCCATAAAGACGCTCGCGCCCGAATTGAGCGCGTTGATGATCATCTTGCGCTCGACGGGGCCGGTGATCTCGACGCGCCGGTCTTCCAGATCCTTTGGAATTGGGACGACAGCCCAGTCCCCCTGTCGCACACCGGCGGTCTCAGGGAGAAAGTCGGGCAGCTTGCCGGAATCCAGTTCCGCCTGCCTCGCCTGGCGCCGTTCGAGCAAGCCAAGCCGCCGCGGTTCGAATCGTTGCGCGAGTTGCGACAGAAATTCGAGTGCTTCCGGAGTCAGGATTTCGCGGTACGCGGCGCTTACAGGACCTGTGACCTCGAGATTGCTGCGAACCAGCGGCGCGGCCATTTAGTTTCGACCGCAGAATCCAGGATTGCTGCACATGCCGCCCGGGCACATGGGCGCAGGGCCTGCCTCGGCGGGCGAGCCGTTGGCGTGCGCGGCGAACGTGGAGAATTCCTGGGTGAGATGCGCTTTTCCGCAAGAGGGACAATTCAGCTCCGCGGCCTCGGAGGAGCGCCGCAGCAGCTTCTCAAACTTGGTCCCGCAGTCCTGGCACTTATATTCGTAGATAGGCATAAGGGTTTGCTGTTATTTTCTCAATTCCGGAGGGCGGGGACAACCGGCTCGTCACCGCTCCAACTCCACCGCGATCTCTTCAATCACCCGGGCCTCATTTTCCAGCACTTGTCCGGCGCGTACGATCTGCTCATCCGCCTGTTTCCAGTTTTTCTGCTCGATGGCCTCGCGCGCGCCTGGAATCGTCTTCACGCCATAGCCGGTGTAAAGTCCCGGCGCATAGATCTGGTGTTGGAACCACGGACGGCCGGGCAAACCATCCGGCAGCGTAAGAGCGCGCTCGGCTTGGGTGAGTTTGCGATTCACCCCGTCCAGGGGTTTTACGCCGACCGCCGCATGTGCAACGGCCTTATCGTAATGTTCCGAGCTGTGCTGCAGCTTGTCGAGCCCATTGCGTAGCGGAGCAAAATTCAGGAACGGCGGTGCGTCTTCCGCCTTGGGCGGCACCAGAGTCTTCTTGGGGTCGGCGATGGCAACGTAAACGCCCTCTTCTAACTCCGTGTTGCGCTCCTTGATCTCGTCGCTCTTCGACTTCCACAACTTCTCCAGCTCGTCGACGTATCTTCCAACTGTATCGGCGAGGCCTGTGAAATCGTAAGGCAACAGGTCCGCATCCGCCATGCGCATCACCGCGAGGCCGATCGTTTGGGCGAGGGCGCGGCCGTAGCGAAAATCGGTATCGGAAAAGTGCGTGTACCAGTACAAATCATCGTAGATGGAGTGATAGATCCCGCCGCCGTCCTCGCCGCCGTAACCCAAGTTGAGCGACGCGACACCGAGATGATCGATGAAGGCGGTGTAGTCCGAGCCCGAACCCAGCGCTCCCAGGCGAAGATCAGCGCGCTTACGAACCTCGTCCCGCTGGTCGGGGGGTGCGTTGGCGATGCGTTCTAGCCGTAACCGCTTCCACGCCGGATAGTCCTTCTCGGGATCGTTGACGTCTTTGGCCACACCGTTCATAAACTTTTCGAGCGAGTGCGAACCCGCCATGCCCAGATACCCGCGGCCATTGCCGTCCGAATTGATGTAGACCGCGGCGTGCTGCCTCAGCTCATCGGCGTGCTGCTCGGCCCACTCCGTGGAACCCAGTAGTCCTTCTTCCTCGCCATCCCACACGCAGTAAACGATGGTCCGCTTGGGCTGCCAACCCTGCTTCACAAGCTCCGCCAGGCCGCGCGCTTCCTCCATCTCGGCTACCGTTCCCGAGACTGGATCTTCGGCGCCGTTGACCCAGGCATCGTGGTGATTGCCGCGGACAATCCAAATATCCGGTTCCGTCTTGCCCGGTATGCGCGCGATTACGTCGTAGAGCCGTTTGGTGTCCCAATTCGATTTCACCTTTAAATGGACCTTGGCTGGACCAGGGCCGACATGATACGTAAGGGGCAGCGCGCCACGCCAGTGGGCCGGCGCCACTGGCCCCGTAAGCGCCTCCAGAAGTGGCTCGGCATCGCCATAGGAAATGGGAAGCACGGGAATCTTGGTGATGGTCTTGGCTTCGCTGATGGGCAAGCGTTTCGCGCCTTCGGTGGCGCCGACGCCGGGAGTCAGTGGATCGCCGGGATAGATCGGCATATCCATCACGCTGCCGCGTTGCACTCCGTCGCGCGAGCGCCATGCACCCGCAGGAAAGACGTCGCCTTCGAAATACCCGTCCTCGTGCGGGTCGGAATAGATGATGCAACCGATTGCGCCGTGTTCCGCGGCCACTTTTGGCTTGATGCCGCGCCAGGACCCACCATAGCGCGCAATGACGATTGCGCCCTTCACGGAAATGCCCAGGCGATCGAGTTGCTCGTAATCATCCGGTACGCCGTAGTTCACATACACCGCCGGCGCGGTGACATCGCCGTCGATCGAATAGGCGTTGTAGGTCGGCAACTGTTCGGCCTGCTGGTTGGAAGTCGCGTCGATTGAGACCGGCGGTTCTTCCAGCTTCGCCACGAAACGCTTGGGCTCGACCAGTTCCACCGCTCGCTCTTTCGGCGACGGGAACAGAACGTCGAAATTCTCAATGTGAGCGTCCAGCCCCCATTCCTTGAATCGAGCGAGAATCCACTCGGCGTTGTCTTTATCGTACGGAGTCCCAACATGATGCGGACGGGCGGCGAGCCGCTGCATGTACTCGCGGAGGTGTTCGGGGCTGGGCACGGCTTTGAAGATCGCTTCCCAGGCGCGTTCAGACGTTGCAGAGTCGGACGAGAAACCTTGCACCGTAGGTGGATCAGCGCCCGGTACCGCGGATAAGAGCAAAATGAATAACAGCAGGATTCGCACAAATTTGGCCATGGCGGTGGAAAGAGTCGAGTTTACCGCAGCTCAGTCTCTAGCGGGCCTTACTGAGCCGCGCCCATAAGGAAGCGGTTGTTCTGGCCGCGACAGACCACTAGTCGAGTATCTGCCGATCGTAGGATCCGAAACGCGCTCCCTCCGCTGAGACCTGCCCAATCTGGCGTTCGAGCATCTCGAATTCCCGGCGGGCCTCATTCCAAAAGCGGTGGAAGCTCCAGCCGGCGGCCCGAAACACCCGGCGGTGCTCCTGCCACAGCAACAGAGCGGTGCCGTGGAACAATACGGCGTGGCCGAGGGAGCGGATTGCCCGGGCCCGTTTTCCCAGCGGGTGGCGAATCAAGCCGAGCGTCAGGGCCTGGAATTTCAGGTGAGCAGCCTCGTCGCATAGAATGCGCACACAGATCGCGCGCAGAAGGGGCGAATGCGTCGCATCCCGCAACGCCTGATAGAAGGGGATGGCGAGAGTTTCCGCCGTGACCAATACCGCCGCGCACAGTTCCAGGCCTGCCAACTTGCGTAGGCGGCGAAACATGCCGTCGAGCCAGTGCCCTTCAAGGCGCGGAATCCCCTCGCGGTCGAGGTACCGGCCAAGGATGTTGCTGTGTTCCTGCTCCTCGGCGATGAAAAGCTGCAAAGCCGGCAGCCACTGAGGATCTGAGCCGAGGATCGGGTGCGCCGAGGCTCGCCGCATAAACCCGCGGCCGCGCGCAAACTCACCCAACTGGAATTGCTGAATCGAACGGGCGACGAGCCGGCGTTCGGCCGCGGTGAGTCGCTGCGGTTCAGCCCACGGCAAGGTAGGCATGCCACCGCGGTTCTGGAGAAAGTGACGGCGCCACAGTTCATACCACGAAGGCGCAAGAACTGAAGATGGCAGGGCGAGCGAGGTCATGCACGCCAGTATGGAGTACTTTTCAATATAAAGTCAAGGCCTTCCGCGACCGCTGTTTTAGGCGCTATTGGGGCAGGTATTCCCGCGCCAGTTCCTCAAACTCGGTAGGTGTAACCAGGTGGAATCGAATTTCCAGCGAGGAGAATTTCCGCAGCTCGTCATGCATCTGGTCGCTGGGCAGCTCCGCGCCCGCGACAAAAAGATGCCCGGCCGCGACCTTGTACGGTAGCATCCGCCACCGCTTGGCGACTTCCGCGGGTAGCGAGCGAGTCACTGGGCGGCAGATCACCCCGGGCGTAGGCTTCCCGAACGGGACGTTCTGCTGCAAGCTGAGCGCTTCGTAGACGTCGCTCTCTGTCACCTTGCCCTGCGCGACCAGATATTCGCCGAGTTTCGCTCCCGGCGGCTTGGCGGCGAGCGCGGATTCAAGCTCCAGTGGATCCAGATACTGGCACCAGACGAGCACCTCGCCCAGTTTTTGCTTTTTTTCGACCAGCGCGGCTCGGTTCGGATAGGCGTGCTCCGTCTTCAGCCAAACGAGCGGCAGGCCCCGCGAGACCGCCGAGAAATATCGATAGTACGCCATGACGGTCGCCAGACAATTGATCCAGTTCCCCCAGATCGCCCGCACGGGCACGCCCAGGGCGAACACCCATCCGTAGACGCGCGCGCTGCAAAACGCCCGGATCGCCATGTGGAAGAATTGCAAGCTGAGCGTGCCGAAGAACGCAAAGCGCAGGAAGTGATTCTGCGCCATGTGCGCTAGCCCCCATGGCGCATGCGTATACCGGCTCCACAACCAAGTCAGCGCCCCGTAGAGGAAAAAGATGTTCGAAAGCGGCGCCGCGAGGTTGCCGACGAGTCCCTTCCGGTCGCGCCAGAACCAGTAGATCTGGGTAGCCGTATCGCGCCATCCATGGCGTTGCCAGGATTGCAGCGCGATCCCCGTGATCCACCGCGTCCGCTGCCGCACCGCTGCCTTGAATTTGCGGGGAAAGTACTCCCGCGTGGCTACGAAACTGCGCTCAGTCTTGTATACCGGCACAAAAAATTGCGGGCAGCCCAGCCGGTGCATGCGAAATCCGTTTTCGTAGTCCTCGGTCAGGCAGACAGGCTCAAAAATGCGATTGGAATGCGCAGCCGCCAGTTTTTCGAGAGCCTCGCGCTTGAACCCCGTCCCCACCCCGCAAGACGGAATGAAGCCGCCCAGCATCTGGCGCGCGCGCAGGTCCTTCATCTGAAACTCGGCGAATTCGTCGCAGTAAACGCCGTGTGTCAGCTCGAAGGGCGGCGTGGGCAGCGCCAGCACCGGAATCTGCACCATGTCGTACGTTTCCGCGAAATAATTGATCCAGCGCAGCGAATCAGGATGAATAATGTCTTCGGCATCGTGGGTCATGATGATGTCGAAGTGCACGTCCTCCTCTTCTTCCATGAGCAGCATGCGTTGGTAAATCCAGTTGAGATTATCGGCTTTCGAGGTGGGACCGTCGTGCGGGGCTACGGCCATGTGGACGTTTTTGACCTGCTTGGAGGCTTCACGGATAGCGGCGAGCGTTGGCCCGTCGTTGGGGTAGGCGCCAATAAATATGTCCCAATTGCGATAACGATTGGCCGTGATATTGTGCTCCACCATCTTCTGAATCACACGGTGTTCTTTCCACAGCGGCACAAAAACCGCGATCCGCTTTTGCGGTGTGGCGTCGAGCTCGGATTCCGAAGGACGGTGAAACTGCGGGCGTTTAAAGAATCGCGTGGCCAGCCACGACCAGGCGCAAGCCACGTCGAGAAACAGATCGTCCAGCCCGTTTAGCAACACCCAGCACGCCAGAGGGACCAGGCACACGGCCACGCATCGGTCGGCATGGGACACGAGCAGACGGAGATATTGCAAAAGTCCTTGTGGGCCTAGTCGTGCGAAACTCTCAAAATCCCCACCCGTACGCCCGGCGCTGATTTGACAAGTCTTGCCGGTCGTTCTTATCATGAAATTTCAAGGATTAATTCCGCGACCGTTGCCTTGATCCGGCACTCCCTGTTGCCGTAGGGCTGGTTCGCTGCTTATCGGTAGTGACTCACTATGATTAAAGTCGAAGGTTTGACGAAGCGATACGCCCGCACTGTGGCCGTCGATAACATCTCCTTCGGGGTGGAAAAGGGGCAGATTGTTGGCTTTCTCGGCCCCAATGGTGCTGGCAAAACCACTACCATGCGCGTCCTCACCTGCTTCTTGCCGCCCACGGCGGGAACGGCGCAGGTGGCCGGCTTCGATGTCCTCGAGCAGCCCCTCGAAGTGAAAAAACGCATCGGCTACCTCCCCGAAACCCCGCCGCTCTATCCCGACATGGAAGTCAGCGAATACCTGACCTTCGTCGGCAAGCTGAAAGGACTGGCCAGCGCCGACGTTCCGAAACGCGTCAGCGAGGTTTGTGACCGCTGCGCCATTGCCGACGTCAGAATGAAGCTGATCGGGAAGCTCTCGAAAGGCTACCGGCAGCGCGTGGGCCTGGCGCAGGCCATCCTGCACAATCCCGATGTTCTGATCCTGGACGAGCCCACATCCGGCCTCGATCCCAAGCAAATCATCGAGACCCGCGAGCTCATCCGCAGCCTCGCCGGTGATCACACCATCATCCTCAGTACCCACATCCTTTCCGAGGTGGAGCATTCCTGCGAGCGCGTCATCATCATCAACCAGGGCAAGCTGGTCGCCCAGGACACTGTGACAAATCTCACCAATCGGCTGCGCGGGTCCGAGTCGGTGGCGGTCGAAGTGGCCGCCGCGAACGGAAATCTGAACCAGGCGGAAGTGCGCCAGCGGCTGGAACAGGTCGCCGGTGTCAGCCGCGTCGTCCTCAAAGACACCAAAGACAGCCACTGCGCATTCGAAGTGGAGAGCATGCAGGGCCGCTCGATTCGCGCCGAGCTGGCGCGCGCCGTGGTGACCGCGGGATGGGATTTGAATGAGTTGCGCCCCGTCGGGTTCAGCCTGGAAGACATCTTCCTCCAACTGACTGCTTCCGAAAAGGCTGAAAAGAAGGTCGAAGAGAAACCAGAAGAGAAAAAGTCCGAGGAAACCAAAGCGGAGGCCAAAGTCTAGTCATGCGAAATATCCTGGTAATCTTCAAGAAAGAGCTGAAAAGTTACTTCGCCTCGCCCATCGCGTACCTGTTGCTGGCGATCTTCGCCGTCATTTTTGGATTTTTCTTCTACAGCGCGACCCGCCTCTTCGTCTTGCAAGGGATGCAAATGCAGATGATGGGCCGCGGCATGCCCATGGACGTGAATGAGTACGTGATCCGCCCGCTCCTCAGCAACGCCAGTGTGATCGGACTGTTTCTCATTCCCATGATCACCATGCGCCTGTACGCGGAGGAGAAGCGCTCCGGCACTATCGAGCTGCTCATGACCTCGCCCGTGCGCGATCTCGAAATCGTCCTGGGTAAGTGGCTGGCTGCCCTGGTCCTCTACCTTTCCATTCTGGGGATTTCCGGCATCAACATTGCCATCCTGTACACCTTTGGGCACCCGGACCCGAAGCCGATTCTCGTTGGTTACCTCGGGTTGCTGTTGCAGGGCGGCTGCCTGCTGGCCATCGGCATCTTTATTTCTACGATGACCAAGAACCAGATTATTGCCGGCGGCGCTACCTTCGCGGTTTGCCTCATGCTCTGGGTGCTCGACTGGGTGAGCGCCTATGATCAATCCGCCTGGGCCAAGGTGGTGTCTTATTTGTCGGTCGTTACCCACTTCGAGCCGTTTTCTAAAGGCGTGATTGACTCGAAAGACGTGATTTTCTATCTTTCTATGATTTTCTTTGGACTCTTTCTAACCACTCGGTCCGTAGAATCACTGCGGTGGAGGTCGTAAATGAACGCAGAGTGGCTCAAAGCAAGACAAACCCGGTACGGGGCTTACTTATTCACTTATCTTGTCGTGATCATTGCCGTGCTCGGCGGGACGAATTGGCTCGCCAACCGGCATAACAAATCCTTCGACGCGACTTCAAACAAGCGCTTCAGTCTTTCCGGCCAAACGGTTAAGGTCGTAAAAGGTCTGGACCAGGATATAACTTTCATCTATTTCGACCAGAACAACCAGAATCAGTATAAGCAGGCGCGGGATCTTCTGGATCGGTATGCTGTTCTATCCGGTAAGGTGCACATTCAGTACATCGATCCGGACCGCAACAGGCGAGAGGCGCTGGCGGCTGGCTTCCGGCGTGAGATGACCCTCGGAACCACAATGATTGTCAGCGCCAAGCGCAAGGAAGAAGCCAAGAGCCTTACCGAGGAAGACCTCACCGGAGCTCTGATTCGGTCACTCAAAACCGGCGAGCGCAACGTTTGCTTCGTCGGCGGCAGTGGCGAGGGTAGCCTGGACGATAGCGGGCGATCCGGCTACTCCTTTGCGAAGGAAGCGCTCGAAAAGAACAACTACAAGACCCGAACCACCACTTTGCTCGATGCCGGTTCCGCCCCGTCGCCGGCCTCACAACCCGTGAAACTGGGCCAGCCTCCTGCTGCCGCGGCCAACGGGCCTAAACCCTCGGTCCCCGCGGATTGCACGGTCCTGGTGGTCGCTGGCCCGAAATACGATTACACGGAGCCGAAAGTCGAAGCCATCAAGACCTACGTCGAGAACGGCGGGCACGCTCTATTGATGGTCGATCCACCGCTCAAACTGGGCCGCGATGACTATGCCGCCAACCAGGCGCTTTCCGCGATGATCCAGAGCTGGGGGGTCACGCTGAACAAGGACCTGGCTCTCGATACCAGCGGGGTGGGCCAGATTTTCAACCTCCCTCCAGAGGTCCCTCTCGTCACCAACTACGAGTCGCAGCCAATCGTTCGCGACCTCAAGGACATCCCCACCGCTTTCCCATTGGCTCGTACTTTGGACGTCAAGTCCTCTGACAAGGGAACCGTCGAGAAGTTATTTGCCACCTCGGACAATAGTTTCGCCATCACGCAGTTCAACTCACCCGAAATCCGGATTGATCCCAAGAAGGACAAGAAGGGGCCCCTCACATTGGGCGCCGCCGGGACCTACAAAGGCTCCTCCGGCAAGGAAGGCCGCTTTGTCGTGGTGGGTAGCTCCAACTGGGTCAGCAATAACTTCTTAGGCAGCCGTTCGGTGGGCAACCGCGACCTGTTCCTCAACATGATGAACTGGCTGAGTTCCGATGAAGATCTCATCTCCATTCGCCCTAAAGATCCGGAAGATCGCCGTCTGAATATCAGCGGCCGCCAGATGTCGGCCCTGGCTTACTCCAGCATGTTGTTTCTCCCGCTGCTTGTAGTTGTATCCGGATTCGTGGTCTGGTGGCAGAGGAGATAGCTGATGAAGTTCCGAGGCCTCCTTGCCGCCGCGGTGGTGCTGGCGGCTCTCGGCGGCGCCGCTTGGTGGTCGGAGAGGAAAGAGAAGGCCGACGCCGGCAAGCCTCCGGCTGACTCCGCTACGAAGATCCTCACCATTGCCGAGGACCAGTTCACGCAAATTGATCTGGTCAAGAAAGCCGGCGGTGCACTTGAGGTTGCCAAGACTGACGGCAAGTGGAAGATCGTTCAGCCAAAACCGCTGGCCGCCGACCAGGACTCTGTCAGTTCGCTGGTCACTTCCCTTTCATCCTTGTCCGCGGACCGCTTGATCGAAGATAAAGCTGCGGACCTCTCTACTTATGGGTTCAACGCTCCGGCGGAGCAGGTGAAAATTACAAAAAAGGATGGCAAGGTGCAAACCCTGCTGATCGGCGATGACACTCTCACCGGATCGGGCGCCTATGCAAAATTGGACGGGGATCCCCGTGTTTTCACCATCGCCACTTACGTGAAGTCCAGTCTCGATAAGACATCCAAAGACCTTCGCGATAAACGCCTGCTGACATTCAACTCGGACAAGTTGACTCGCGTGGACCTCACCGCCAAGGGCCAGATAGTCGAATTTGGCAAGAACAATCAAAACGAATGGCAGATCCTCAAACCGCGGCCGCTCCGCGCCGACGGCCTCCAGGTTGACGAGCTTGTCCGCAAGCTCAAGGATGCCAAGATGGATGTGTCCGGCTCGGATGAGGATGCCAAGAAGGCCGTGGCTGGCTTCTCTACCGGCACCCGCGTCGCCGTAGCCAGCGTCACCGATTCCAGTGGTGCCCAGGAAATCGAAGTCCGTAAGGATAAGGATAAGAATTATTACGCCAAGAGCTCGGCCGTCGAAGGCATATATAAAGTACTCAGCGATTTCGGCGATGGTCTCGATAAAAGTCTGGATGACTTCCGCAACAAGAAACTATTCGACTTCGGCTGGAACGATCCCTCTAAGTTGGATATTCGCAACGGAACCACGCAGGCTACTTATCAAAAAAGTGGGGATAAGTGGATGTCGGGCGCGAAACAAATGGATGGTCCCAGCATCCAATCCCTCGTGGACAAACTGCGTGATCTGACTTCCACTAGGTTCCTCGATTCCGGCGCCGGAACCGCGATTTTCGAGGCTAGCGTGACCTCGAGCGACGGCAAGCGTGTAGAGAAAGTCTCTATCTGGAAGCAGGCCGATAAATACTTCGCCAAACGCGAAGCCGAGCCCACTGTATACGAACTCGATTCCAAAGCCGTCGAGGATCTCCAGAAAGCGGCCGCTGAGGTCAAGGAATCCCAACCTCCGAAAAGTGGTAAAAAGTAAGTGGCCCAGAATGCGCTCTACTCTGCGCCACAACCGTGACCGGACTCCTCACCGATCTTTACGAGCTCACCATGTCCGCCGGCTATTTCGACGCCGGCAAGGCCAAGCAAAAGGCCACGTTTGAGCTATCGGTCCGCCGCCTTCCCACTAAACGGAACTTCGTCATCGTTGCCGGTCTTCCCCAGTGTGTCGATTACCTGCTGAACCTGCGTTTCACCCCGGAAGAGATCGGCTACCTCCGCGGCCTGCCCCAGTTCGCCCAGGTTTCTCCCGCCTTCTTCGACTATCTGGGTGACTTCCGTTTCACCGGCGACCTTTTCGCCGTACCGGAAGGTACGCCGCTGTTCGCCGGCGAGCCGATGCTAATGGTCCGTGCCCCGCTCATCGAAGCGCAGATCCCGGAAACATATCTGCTCTCAGCCATTACGTTTCAATCCCTCATCGCCACCAAAGCCGCGCGCATGGTGCATGCCGGCGGCGGCCGGGGCATCGTCGAGTTTGGCACGCGGCGCGCTCATACTCCCGAAGCCGGCGTTCTCGCGGCTCGCGCGGCTTACATCGGTGGCTGCCTCGGTACCAGTAACGCACTCACCGGCCTTCGCTACGGGATTCCCGTGTTCGGCACCGCCGCCCACTCCTGGGTGCTTTCTTTTTCCAATGAGCTGGATTCGTTCCGCCAGTTGCAAAAGCTGCTCGGGCCGCAGACCGTCCAGCTCATCGACACCTACGACACCCTCGAGGGCGCGCGCCGCGCTGCCGGGCTTGGCCGGCCCCTTTGGGGCGTGCGCCTCGATAGCGGCGATATCGTCACACTGGCGCGCCAGGTTCGCGGCATTCTCGATGAAGCTGGCCTCCACGAGTCCAAGATCATGGTCACCGGCGATTTGGATGAATACAAAATTCGCGACATCGTATCCGACGGCGCCCCCGTGGATATTTTCGGCGTCGGTACGGAACTTGCCACGTCGGCCGACGCGCCCTCGATGGGCACGGTATACAAGCTGGTAGAGGTGGACATCTGCGGCATCAAGCGCTTCACCGCAAAATTCAGCGAGAACAAGGGGACCCTTCCCGGCGCCAAACAAATTTTCCGCCTTCCGGATCACGATGTCCTCGGCCGTGCCGCGGAGTGCTGCGCCGGAGCCGAGGCCCTTCTGCGTCCGGTCATTCTTGGCGGAAAGCTGATCGAGCCGCTTCCCGATGCGACCGCCGCACAGGCCCGCGCCTTCGATTCCATCGTTAAGTTGCCGGCTGAGCTGCGCGGCCTCGAACTCGCCGATCCCCACCCCGTCGAATACAGTAAGGATTTGGTCGCGCTGATCGAGCGCACGCGCAAGAACCTGGCATGAAGCTGGCCTTCTTCGACATCGATACCCAAATCGACTTTCTCTTTCCCGCAGGCGCCCTCTACGTTCCCGGTGCCGAGCGCTTGATTCCCGCGCTCAGCCGCCTCAATCATTTCGCCGCGGCGCACGGCATCCCGCTCGTTTCCAGCACGTGCGCGCACTCTGAAGACGATCCTGAGTTCCGCGACTGGCCTCCGCATTGCATCGCCGGTACCGTCGGCCACCTCAAACCCCCGGAGACTCTTTTGGAAAAGCGTGCGGTCATCAACGTCGCGCCCGGTGAATATGCCATCGACGGCGCCCAGCAGATCCTGTTCGAAAAGAACCAACTGGATATCACCTCCAGTCCTAACTTCCAACCGCTGTTGAATCGTCTTGCCGCCGACGCCTATGTCGTCTACGGAGTTGTTACCGAGTACTGCGTGCGCTTCGCCGCGCTGGCCCTATTGGCCACCGGCAAGCCCGTCAGCCTGGTCACAGACGCCATCCAGACTCTCTCCGCCCAAGCCTCCGAAAATACGATCCGCGAATTCACCGCCCGCGGCGGCCGCCTGACAACAGTAACTAACATTTGCGCGTAATCCGCAATTCGCGGCCGACTCTGAAACTCTCCCAGGGTGCACAAGGCGCACACGAAGAAGAGCACCGGCACTAGCCGGGCAACGCCGCCTACCGAACCAGGATGTAAAGAGTGTTTCGCACCGCAACATCAGCGCGCCGCCCGTCGAATCCCATAATCCACTCTCATACTCGTTTTTCCGTCACGGACGGCGGCGTTGACATCCCTAAATTCCTCCGCTATATTTTCTTAACATACTGATTTTTATTGGTTTGTCGGTGGCCAAACGTCGTGATTTCGGCGGGAGAACTTTCCATCCGGAGTCTGGGTCGTACCTCTTTGTTTCTATGACATACCGCGCGATCAGCATTCTCGCGAACCATTAAGGAATCAGTGGCTCCGGAGATTGGCAATGGCCGTCGACCAAAACAGCGGGAAGCTGGAACAGCCCGTGCAGAACAATTCGGAGGATTACGAGCACCTCCTCGACGACTACAGCCACTTCGTTCCCCCAGGTGAAGGCGAAGTCCTTGAAGGCAGGGTCCTGAAAGTCACCCCTCAGGAAGTCATCGTCGATTTCGGATACAAATCAGAAGGCCTGGTTCCCATCGAGCAATTCCGCGCGCCGGATGGCTCAGTCCAGGTGCAGCCCGGAGACGTGATCGACGTCATGATCGACCACGGCCAGGAAGTCGAGGGCTACACCCTCCTCTCGCACGAGCGCGCCGCGCGCATCCGTGTCTGGGATAACCTGGAAAAAGCTTTCGAGCAACAGCTCATCATCTCGGGACGCGTGCTGGGCCGCGTGAAGGGCGGGCTTTCCGTGGACGTGGGGATCAAGAGCTTCATGCCCGGCTCGCAACTCGACCCGCGGCCCGTCCGCAATCTCGATTCCTTCATCGGCCAGGATATCCCAGTCAAGATCATTAAGTTGAATCGCCGCCGCGGTAACGTCGTGGTCTCGCGCAAACTCGCCGTCGAGCAGGAAGCCAGCGAGCGCAAGAACGTCACCCTCGAGCATCTGCAGGAGGGAGCGGTCGTCACCGGAGTGGTGAAGAATCTTACCGAATATGGCGCCTTCATCGATCTGGGCGGCATCGATGGACTGTTGCACGTCACCGATATGTCCTACGGACGCGTGGCGCACCCTGCCGAAATGCTGCATCCCGGCGACGAAGTGACCGTCAAAATCCTCAAGTTCGATCGCGCCAAGGAGCGCGTCTCGCTCGGCATCAAGCAACTCGCTCCCGATCCCTGGGAAGGCGTGGCGCAGCGCTATCCCGTCAACACCCGCGTCGTCGGACGCGTCGTGAACGTCACCGATTATGGCGCCTTTGTCGAACTGGAACCCGGCGTCGAAGGGCTCATCCATGTCACTGAAATGACTTGGTCGCGGCGCATGAAACACCCCGCCAAGGTGGTCAGTCCCGGAGACCAGGTCGAAGCCGTAGTCCTCGATGTTCATCCCAAAGACCGCCGTATCTCATTGGGTTTAAAGCAACTCGAAGCGAATCCGTGGACCACTATCGCCGACCGCTACAGCGTTGGCTCGGTGGTCGAAGGCCGCGTCCGCAACATGACGGATTTCGGCGCTTTTGTGGAAATCGAAGAAGGTATCGACGGACTGGTGCATGTCTCCGATCTCTCGTGGACCAAACGCGTTAAGCATCCGTCCGAGGTTTTAAAAAAAGGCCAAATCGTCCAGGCTGTGATTCTAGCGATTGATGCCAAAGCACATCGGCTCTCGCTGGGGATCAAACAATTGCAGCCCGACGCCTGGGAGCGCTTCTTCCAGACGCATAATGTGAATGACATGGTGCATGGCCGTGTGATGCGGCTGGCCGGGTTCGGCGCATTTGTGGAACTCGCCGAAAGCGTAGAGGGTTTATGTCACTTTTCCGAAGTGCCTGGCTATTCCGGCCGCAAATCGGATATACCACCAATTGCGGTGGGCCAGGAGTCGGACTTTAAAATCATCAAGATGAACGAGGCTGAGAAGAAAATCGGCCTAAGCCTGAAGGCAGTTACCGATGACGAGGAGCGGGCCAGGCTGGAGGATTATCAGCGCCAGGCGGCCGCCGCTACCAGCACCATCGAAGAGGCCGTAAGTATAAAAGAGAAAAAGACTTAGCTGGAATCGGTGGGTTTGTCCCCACATTTGACATGTTATGTTGGAAACAAAGGGGATTGCAAAAGGCCAGCCTGGCACGCGATACTGTTGCAGGCCTGTAATCTGTTGAGGGAACATAGTTTTTTGAGCTTTTAAGGAGGCGTGAACATGACCAAAGCGGATCTGATTGAAGAGGTCTCGCGCGTAGTGGAGATGACCCGCAAAGAGTCCGAGGTCATCGTCGAGTCTATCTTTGACAGCATCGTGAAGGCCCTGCGCGGCGGTGACAAAATCGAGATCCGCGGATTCGGCAGCTTCCGGACGCGCCAGCGGCAACCTCGCATCGGTCGGAATCCAAAAACCGGGACGCGCGTGGAAGTGCCCGCCAAGAAGATTCCCTACTTCAAGCCCAGCAAAGAACTTAAGGACGTTGTCAACAGCTCGGCAGCCAAAGAACTGGCGCCTGCCGATCAGCAGCAGCCGCAGCCTCACTAAACGGACGAGCCATGGACCGCCTTTGGACTCCATGGCGCTACCGCTACATCAGCCACGCGGAGCCAACCGACGGCTGCATCTTCTGCATCAAAGCCGCGGAGAACCGGGACGCGGAAAACTATATCGTCTATCGCGGCAAGCTGAATTTCGTTCTCCTCAATCTCTTTCCGTACACCAATGGCCACCTCATGATCGCTCCTTACCAGCACGTGGCCACTCTCGCCGGGACCGCCTCGGACGCTTTGTCGGAAATGATGCAACTCGTGCAGCGAGCCGAAATCAATCTGCGCGCGGCGTATCAGCCGCACGGATTCAATCTCGGGATGAACATCGGCGAGAGCGCGGGCGCGGGCGTGGCGGGCCACATCCACATGCACGTGCTGCCGCGCTGGACGGGCGACGCCAATTTCATGAGCACGATCGGCGAAACACGCGTGCTGCCGGAAGAGCTGCCGGTGACTTACGAGAAGCTGGCGAAACTGCCGTGGAGCTGACGCGAGATGGTGCTAGTTATTCGGGGCTAATTACACCATAATCAGGCTTACGGAGGTGAACGAGGATGACTTCCGTCCTGCAGGATGTACGCTTTGGCCTGCGCATGTTGCGCCGCAGCCCGAGCCTGGCAGTCACGGCCGCTCTTACGCTGGCTCTCGGAATCGGCGCGAATTCTACGATCTTCAGCGTCGTCAACGCCGCGATGTTCCGCCCGCTTCACTTTCACAATCCCGACCGGTTGCTGATTCTCAGGGAACAGAATATGAAGCGTAGCCACTGGCGGAACCCGGCGCTCGGGACATCGCTGGATTGGCGCAAGCACGCCCATTCGTTTGAGCAGATCGAGTTTGCTGTGAACTACAGCGAGACAACAAATATTGTGGCGGGGAACGAAGCCCAGCGCATCGACGCGCAGTTTGTGAGTCCGGGCCTGCTCCGCATGCTGGGACTGAAGCCGGTGCTGGGCCGCGATTTCAACACGCAAGACCCGGCGCAATCCAACGTCCTCATCAGCCATACGCTGTGGCAGCGGCTTTGGGGCGGCGATCCGAAGGTGCTGGGCAAGAGACTTGCAACCTCCGGCGGCACGTACACAATTGTTGGCGTCATGCCGCCGGACACGTGGGTCGTACCGTTTGCGCGCGATCCCGTCTGGATTCCTCTCGATCCTGCGGGTCCGGACCAGCGCCCCGATACGCGCTGGTGGAGTTGCATTGGGCGATTGAAACCAGGGGCAACTGTGGCGCAGGCACGAGCCGAGATGAGGGTCTTCGGTCAGCGCTTGGCTGAGGCCCATCCCGAGACCAACCAGGACTGGGGCGCCGCCGCCGTTGCTATTCGCGAGTCCTGGATTGGAGACGACAAATATCTGCTGTACATGCTCATGGGCGCGGTGGGTTTCGTGCTCCTAATCGCCTGTGCTAATGTCGCCAACCTATTACTGGCTCGATCGAGCGCGCGAACCACAGAGATGGCGATTCGCGCGTCGATCGGCGGCTCGAGGATACGCATCGCGCGGCAGCTTCTTACGGAAAGCGTTCTGCTGTCCCTGATCGGCGGGGCGCTGGGATTGGGATTGTCGTACGGGGGCGTTGCGCTGATGATGTCACTGATTCCGGATTATGTATCGATCGGACAGGTAGCCATCGATGGCACCGTCTTGGGTTTTACGTTGGGACTCTCGATGTTGACGGGTGTTCTGTTCGGGCTGGCCCCAGCCATTCGCGTTTCCGGGCTTGACCTGAACCGGGCGCTGAAGGAAGGCGGCGACCGGTCGGGCGGTTCGCGGCAACTTGGGGGAAATTTGCTGGTGGTGGGAGAAGTGGCGCTCACCATGGTCCTGTTGGCTGGCGCCGGCCTGATGATCAACAGTTTCATCCGCGTGAGCCAGGTGGATGCCGGATTCGACCGGTCGCACCTTCTCACTGCGAACCTGGAGTTGGACGGAACGACCTACCGGGAGTTGCTCGCAGACGACATGCAACGTGTCACGCCGGCGGTCGACGCCTTCTTCCATGAGGCGGTTGAGCGGCTGGCGAAGATCCCCGGCGTGGTGTCGGCGACTCTGGAGGGAGGGGCCCGCCAGTGCCCCATTCGCATCGCGGGGCACTCTGAGGAAAGTTCTGAGGGCGCGTCCGCGGTGTTCATGGAGGTCGGCACGGGGTATTTTTCAACCATGCGGATTCCAGTGATTGCGGGCCGTGCTCCGGCGGCAGCGGACGACGAGCGCGCGCCCTGGATAGCGGTGATCAATGCGGCCATGGCGAAGCGATATTTTTCGCATGAAAGCCCGATCGGCCAGCAGCTTTTCGTGAGCTTCACGGATACGGGCGGGCGCAGGGTAGCCGAAGGCCGCGCGCGTGAGATCGTTGGCATAGTGGGAGATGTCAGAGAGTTCGGCGTTGGCCAGCCGGCGCCCGCCATGATTTACGTGCCTGAACGCCAGCACATTCGCGACTACCCAGGAGGCGCCAGCCGTACGCACCTTTCAAATACTCTGATGGTACGCACGAGTGGCGAACCGCTGGCCCTTTCCGAGACGGTGCGCAAAGTCCTTGCGGGAATCGATCGCACGCAGGTGGTTTCGGACGTCCAGAGCATGGAGCAAGCCGCAGCAGAGGGGCTTGCGCAGTGGCGAATCTTTACGCAGATCTTCGGTTTTCTTTCCGCCGTGGCCATTGTGCTCGCGGCGGGGGGAATTTATGGCGTGGTGTCGTATACGGTCAGCCGGAGAACGCACGAGATCGGCGTGCGAATCGCGTTGGGCGCCGGCTCCCACAGTGTGCTTGGGCTGGTGCTCAAACAGGGAGTGAAGCTGGCGGTGCCCGGCATTCTGATCGGGCTGGCCGGTGCGTACGTCTTGACGCGAGGCATTGGAGACTTGCTCTACGGCGTCTCGCCGACTGACTGGCCGACGTTGTCGATCGTCTCTCTATTGTTGGCGTTCATCGCGCTGGCGGCCTGCTATCTTCCCGCGCGCCGGGCCGTGAGAGTGGACCCCGTGCGCGCGCTGCGGAATGAATAGGCCACGGGAGAGCCGCGAATCCTAAAGGCCCCGCAGGCCCCCGCAGAATGCGCGTGGCCCTGCGCTACAGTTCGGTTCACGGCCGTCGAAGCAACGCGTCGATGCCGGCCTGAGCGATGGCTTCATCCACTTCGGATGGCGCCCCGCTGGCAGCGATCGCGCCGAGCGTCTGGCCGTCCACCTTGATGGGAAGCCCGCCCTGGTTGGGGAATGCATCCGGAAAAGCGAGCACCTGAAGATCGCCGCCTTTGAGCTGGTCGGCGCCGGCCTTGGACGGACGTCCATAGAGGGCTGCGTAGCGGGCTTTCTTCTGCACGATTTGAATCGTGTTCAGACCCGCACCATCGGCTTTCTGGAGAAAGAGCAGATTACCGCTCTCGTCGACGATGCAGATGGTCACCTGCACGCCGCGCTTCTCGGCTTCATTTTCGGCTGCGGCGACCATCGTCTTGATGGCCACGAGATTCAACCACTTCTTGGTTGGGAGATCGGCGGCGGAGATCAAAGTCATAAAGGAAACGAGCAACGCAACGAGTCTGGACATGCGCATTATACTAGCAACTCGTTGCGCCGCAATCTTACCGCCGTGCTACTCGCAGCGCAGGGCCGCGATGGGGTCGATCTTTGCGGCGCGGCGGGCCGGTATGTAGCTGGCAAACAGCGCTACGGCGGCGAGCAGCAGCACAACGGCGCCGAGCACCAGCGGGTCGAGGGGCCGGACTTCATAAAGCATGTTGCCCAGCAGGCGCGTGAGCGCGGCCGAGCCGGCGATACCAACGGAGAGGCCGGCCAGCACCCAGGCCATGTTGCCTCTCACCATCAGGCGGAGAACATCCATTGTTCCGGCGCCGAGGGCCATTCGAATGCCGATCTCATGTGTTCGCTGCGCCACCGAGTGACTCACCACACCGGCGACGCCGACCGCCGCCAGCACCAGCGCCAAGAGCGAGAATGCACTGAGCAGCAGCATGGGGAATCGCCGCGTGCCGGTCGAATCGCGGACCACCTGCTCCATGGTTTCGACACCAGAGGCCGGCCGGTCAGGGAGGAAATCCGCCAGAGCTTTCTGGATGGACGCAGTGAAAGTGGCGGGAGCGCTGTGCGTGCGGGCAACCACGGTCATGACTGGCCAACCGGCTTGGGTATAGGGACGGAGGAATTGCCGGGGAGCTGGGACATCCAGACCTTGGTTACGCACGTCTCTAAACACGCCCACGATGGTGAGGCGTGGCCCGTCGGAGCCGCCGAGCCGGATGGCTCTGCCGATGGGATCCTGTTTAGGCCAGTACGCGCGCGCCATAGTTTCGTTGATGACGATGACACCGGGTGAATGCAAGGTATCCTGCCGGGTGAACTCGCGCCCCTTGAGAATCGGAATGCCCATGGTGCGGAAATAATTCGGGCAGGCGACGGTGTAGTTGGCGCCGGGCATTTTGCCGGGATCGGCCGGCGGCTGGCCCTCAACCTGAAAACCACGTCCGGCGTTTCCTTCCAATGGCAAGTGAGCCACCGCGCCCACGGACAGAACGCCAGGAATGGCGCCGACGTGATCCTCGAGATCCTCGCAGAAGCGCGGGAGGTCTGGAGGCCCGTTGTAGATCACCTCCTGGGGGACCGACATTTGCATGGTGAGCACGTTTTTCGGGTCCAATCCGGGATCGACGCCAAGCAGACGCGACATGCTCTTGATCATCAGGCCGGCGGCACAAAGCACGATCATCGCGAGTGCGATCTCCGATGCAACGAGCACGTGACGCAGGCGATTCCTGCCGCTGGTGCTGGCGCTGCGTCCGCCTTCCTTGAGAGGCTCGTTCACATCGCCGCGCAGAGCGCTCAAGGCGGGTGCAAGACCGAACAGCACGCCAGTTAAGCAGGAAACAAGCAGGGCAAATGCGAATACGCGGCCATCCATGTGGAGCGAGTCGAGCGAGCGCATGGGCAGATCTATGGAACCAAGCTCGAACAGGTTAAACAACAGCTTGGTGCTCCAGGCTGCGACCAGCAGCCCAGCCACACCACCAGCGAGCGCGAGCAAGACACTTTCGGTAAGCAACTGGCGCGCAATGCGAGCGCCTCCGGCCCCGAGAGCGCGGCGGATGGCGAACTCTTTCTGCCTGACGGCTCCTCGCGCCAGCAGCAGGTTTGCGACATTCACACATGCGATCAACAGCACGAACGCGACGGCGGCGAGGAGTGCCAGCATGGTGGTGCGGGGACGCTCCATATCGTAGTCTGCCATGGGCGAAACGGTTGCGCCCATGTTGGCGTCGTCCGCGGGATACTGCTTCTGGACTCGGCTGCCGATCGCTTCCATCTCAGTTCTCGCGCGCTCGACGCTGATACCGGGTTTTAAGCGGGCGATCGAAACAAAGCTGTTGTCGCCACGGCCGAAATCGGTTTTGGTATAGCCCACGGGCACCCAGAGCTGACGCTGGCCGCTCCAGAACTGCCAAGCGAAATCGGGTGGCATGACGCCGACCACCGTGAAGTCCGCACCGTCGATGCGGATCGTTTCCCCGATGAGCGATATCCTGCCGCCGTAGCGACGCTTCCACAACCCGAAACTGAGGACGACTTCTTGATCTTTTCCCAGCGTCTCCTCTTCGGGAAGGAACGTGCGGCCCAGGAGAGGTTTGACTCCGAGCACGGAGAAAAAGCCGGCGGTCACGCGCAAGCCGGATACCTGTTCCGCGTTCTGCTTGTCGCCGCTGGCGGAGAGATTGTAGCCGCGGCCGGCGGAATCGAAGATGGCCATGGACTCGAAAGACTGAGCCTGGCGCTGGAAATCCCAGAAGTTGGGCGCGGAGACGATATTGAGATTGTCGGGACCCTTGCCGAAGGTTTCCCAAACCAGCACGAGCCGATCGGAATGAGGGAATGGCAACGGCCTCAGCAGGGTTTCATTGATGACGCTGAAGATGGTGGTGTTGGCGCCGATGCCGAGGGCGAGGGTCAGGATTGCAACGATTGTAAAGCCGGGGTTGCGCCGGAGGTTTCGCAGACCGTAGCGCGTGTCTTGAACGAGGGTTTCCATCGGAACTTAAATCGCAACTGCGATGCCAGTGGTGTTGATTGCGCAAGCGATTGAAAAGCCGTCAGTTGCGCTCGCCTGGGCGGACGCGTGAGATGCGGGGCTGGCCGGTTTCGTGACCGTGCTGTTCGGAAATGGACATCCAAGCGGGCTAGTGTGCTACTGCCACTGGATGCGTTCGAAAATCAGGTGCAGGCGTTTACCGCGAGCGGAGTTGATCATTTCGACGAAGCCGACGCGGCCTTCGAGGTGGGATCGGAAGTGCTGAAGAGCATTGCGGTTCTGGCTCTCGGGACCGACGCGGATACAGTTGGTCAGCGTCGCTTTGAGGCGATCGAATTCGCTTCGCCGGACATTGATGCGCTGGTTGGCGACGAGGCCCGCGGGGCGCGACGATCCCAACAATCGCCGCCCCGCGCGGCGCATGGTGTTGCCATTCCACCGCGCGAGTGGTGCCTGGGCCACAATTTCCAGCCTTCAGCAAACGAAACCGCTCTGATCCTCCGAGAGGGACGCGGCTAGGCGTACGACGTTACCTCTGTGCCGCCCCGCGTTGTACCGGGCAACAACCGTTGATCCTTTCGTGTGAGCCAGCGATATTCAGCACGAGCGCGTGGTGGCGAGTGTTCGTTAACCAGTGCAACGTTGACGGCTGAGAGTGCACAATCTCTCAGATAGGATGGACGCGGGCGGGGCGAGTTGAATGGATACACCGGTGTTGCATTTCTCCGAGAGGAAGCGGTTGAAGAGTGAACGAGAGTGATGAGTACCGGTGGAACCGAAAGTCCCGCCCGGAGCCAAGTTTCCCTTGCAGTTTTAGAATTTTGGACGATAATACGATCGTATATGGACGGGGACATCCACAGTTTGGTTTCAAGATATACGTTGGTACCCCAGGTGCAGATCTCGTGGCGATGAGCAGATTCGGTTTATCGAAAAACCGACCCACATGGGCCCTTCTTAGCATTGCATTCCTGGCCGCCAGTGGCTCCGAGGCCCAGACTTTGATGCGGGGATCGGGGCCCGGGGATGTGGTGCGGATTTTCAATACGGACTCGGCGGTGTTGGAAGCGCAGGATGTGCGAAAAGACCTTCCGTGCAGCGTAACGCCAGTCAAACCGACTCTGGGGTTCGATCTCCGTTTCCACGGGGGATACGAGGTCACCATTCCGCTGAACGACCTGGCAGGCTCGGAAGACATGCTCACCATGCTTTTTCGTGTCACGCCCCAAGGCCATAAGGATGAACCGGTTTATTTCTCCCAGCGTCTCAGCGTGCCCGCCATCGAAGAGGATGCTAAGGGAAATGCTTACTTGCAGGGCGGTTTCGACCTTGGCGAAGGGAATTACCACGTCGATTTCCTGATGCGGGATCGCGCCGAGCGTGTCTGCTCGTTCTATTGGGACGCGCAAGCCGAACTGCCGCTTAAAGACAAGCAACTGGTGCTCATGATGGCGCCCGGCACGGTGCAGGCTGGACAAGAGCCTTTCAAGGACGAGCCACCGGTGGAGCGGCCGGAGACTGAAGGGCCGCTCAATGTGAAGGTAATTGTAAATTTTGCACCTCAAAATGCAAATTCCGCTACGCTCCAGCCGCTCGATACCAACGCGCTCATTTCGATCCTCAGGAGTATCGCGCGCGAGCCGCGCATCCGGAGGTTTTCGATCGTCGCCTTCAACATGCAGGAACAGAGGATCGTTTACCGGCAGGAAGATACGGATCAGATCAACTTTCCGGCCTTGGGGGACGCCCTCAGTTCTCTCAATCTGGGTACTGTGGATTTGAAGCGGCTGAGCCAGAAACACGGCGAGACGGAGTTTCTGACCGGCCTGCTCACCGAGGAGGTCAGCAACAAAGACCATCCGGATGCCGTGATCTTCGCGGGGCCAAAAGTAATGCTGGACGACAGCCTGCCCCAGGAATCGCTGAACCAGCTTGCGACAGTGGACTTCCCGGTTTTTTACATGAATTTCAATCTGAACCCGCAGGCCAACCCCTGGCGCGACGCTATTGGTAACGCTGTCAAGCACTTGAAGGGGTATGAGTACACTATTTCTCGGCCGCGCGACCTGTGGTACGCGTGGTCTGAGATCATGAGCCGAATCGTGAAGGCCCGCGGGACCAAATTGACGACGGATCCCGGCCCACTGTAACCTGCCAGATTTCCTTAATTTCCTGTAATCTACTGTGCGCGTAGGACGTATAGTATGGGTGAGAGGGGTTTCCGCGTTGCCCATGCCTGCCACGTCCGTACTCCGCCTGCTTGCCTCGTCCGCCTTTCTGTTATGCGTTCCGGCGACGTACGCTCAGCGGTTCGGCGATCCCAATATCATTGCGCCGGATTTTCCAAGCCCACAGGAAGTGATCGAGCACATGCTGCAACTGGCGCATTTGCAGGCGGGTGAGATGGTTTATGACCTGGGGAGCGGCGAGGGCCGGATCGTGATAACAGCGGCGCGGACGTTCAAAGCACGGGCAGTCGGCATCGAACTATCGCCAGAACTGTGCAAAATAGCCACAGGGCGCGTCAAGGCGCTGGGGCTCGAAAGCCGGGTGAAGATCGTTCACGCCAACATGCTGAAGGTGGATCTCCGGCCGGCCGACGTGGTGACGATCTATCTTCTGACGTCCGCCAACGAGCTGCTGAAGCCGAACCTGGAACGTGATCTCAAGCCGGGCGCGCGTGTGGTTTCACACGATTTCGAGATCCGCGGATGGAAGCCCACCGCGGTGGAACAGGTGGAAGCGGAAGGCCGGCCGCGCACGATCTACCTGTACGAAATCGGCAAGAAGTAGCCAGCACCTCTTTCGCCGGGGCACGGCGTTCCCGGCGTCATGGTAGAACTCAGGAAATGGCCTCTGAAGCGATTGAGCACCGGACATTCAGTGTGCGTATGGACTGCCACTACCTGGTGCATGCGCCACAAGAGATCACGCCGTCTACGCTGGTGGTAGCTACGCTGCACGGTTTCGGGCAGAATCCGGAGATGATGCTGCGGCTCACCGAGGCATTGTTGGGCCCGCAGCATGTGATCGCGGCCTTGCAGGCGCCGAGCCAGTTTTACCTGGCGCAACAGTCGAACGAGGTCGGTTATTGCTGGGCCACGCACAAGCATTCCGAATCCTCGGTGCGGATGCATCACGAGATACTGCTGCACGTGTTCGAGGAGGTGGAGCGGCAGTGGTCGATCCCGGCGGCGCGGCGACTGCTGGTCGGGTTCTCACAACCCGTGGGCATGAACTACCGGTTCGCGGCGACGCACCCGGAGGCGGTGCGCGGTGTGCTGGGGCTTTGCGGCGGCGTCCCTAAGAATTGGGAAGAGGGTCCGTATAAGAAAGTGTCGGCGGCGCTGCTCCATATCGCGCGGACTGAGGACGAGTTTTACCCGCCCTCCACCACCGAGCGCTATGCCGAGCGGCTGCGAATACGGGCGGACGACGTGGAGTTCCACATGTTGGAAGGCGGCCACCGCTTTCCGTCGAAGGCCGGGCCGCTGGTAGAAGGATGGATGCGGCGGGTGTGGGGCTAGCCGCGCGCGGCGCGGCGGCGAATCTCGTCGGCAGCGTTTACAAAGCAGAGGGCAAGATCGGCTGCGACGCGGGAAGCCAGCGCGGACACGGCGGTGGGCTCGGTCTCGACGAGGACGCATACCGGGCGAGGCACCGCTGGCGGCGGCATGGCTTCCGGCCGGTATCCGCGCTGCCCCAGGAACCAAGCCTGGCTATCGAGCCCATCCTGTCCTGACTTGCGCGTGTAACTGCCGTCCGTGCGCATGTGGCGGGCGGCCGCACAGTCCGCGAGGTAGGTTTCGAGAATCTCATCGCGCAAGCGAGCCACCAAGCGCGGCGAGGCTACGGGGAACAGGACTTCGACGCGGCGATTGAGATTGCGCGGCATCAGATCGGCGCTGCCCAGGTAGACCTCGTCCGAGCCGCCATTTCGGAAATAGAAAACACGACTATGCTCGAGGAACCGGCCCACGATGCTGGTGACGCGAATATTGTCACTGACTCCTGGCAGTCCTGGCCGCAGGCAACAAATGCCGCGGACCAGCAGGTCCACGGTAACGCCGGCGCCGGACGCTTCATAGAGCAACTGGATCAGGCCCGGATCCTCGAGAGCGTTCATCTTGAAAATCAGATGGCCGGGTTCGCCGCGCCTCTGATGTTCGATTTCGCGGCGGATGAGTTCTTCCAGACGCTGGCGAAGATTGATGGGGGCGACAAGGAGCTCTCGGAACAGATTCTTGTCCGAGTAGCCAGTCAGGTAATTGAACAGGGCCGTCGCGTCGGCGGCGATTTGGGGATCGCAAGTGAACAGGCCGATGTCGGTATAGAGTCGCGCAGTGGTCGGGTTGTAGTTTCCGGTGGCCAAGTGCAGGTAGGGGCGAATCATATCGCCTTCGCGGCGGACGACGAGCGCAACTTTGGAGTGAACCTTGAGGCCGACGAGGCCGTAGACGACGTGGACGCCCTCGCTCTCGAGTGCGCGCGCCCACTCGATATTACTTTCCTCGTCGAAGCGCGCCTTCAACTCCACCACCACCGCCACCTGCTTGCCGTTCCTGACGGCCTCGAGTAGGGCGTCAACTACTGGAGAATTTCGCCCGAGGCGATAGAGCGTCATTTTGATGGCCAGCACACCGGGGTCGCGCGCGGCTTGTTGGAGGAATTCGACCACGGGTTGAAAGGAATGGAACGGATGGTGGAGCAGGATATCTTCGGCGCGGATCGCGGCGAAATAATCTCCATCTTTCCGCACGAGAGCGGGAGGCGCCTGGGCCAGAAAGGGACGGTCTTTGAGATCGGGACGGTCGAGCGAGGCCAACTGGCGCAAGCGGCCGAGATCGAGCGGTCCATCGACGCGATAAATGCCGGAGGACTCAATTTCCAGGTTGCTGGTGAGGATGCGGAGCAACGCTTCGGGCATATTGCGATCGACCACGAGGCGCACGGCATCGCGAAAGCGCCGCTGCCAGACGGCTTCTTCGATGGTAGCCAGCAAGTCGTCGGACTCGAGTTCCTTGATCGCGACCTCGGCATCGCGGGTAACGTGGAATGGATGTGCCTCCACGATCTCCAGGCCAGGAAACAGAAGATGGAGATTGGCCAGGATCACCTGTTCAACCCAGACGAAGCAATCGCCGGCTGATGGCCAGGGACCTTTGGGGACAGGCATGAGCTGCGCCAGGCTATCGGGCGCTTTGACGCGAGCGAAGTGCTCAGTGCCGTGCGAATCCCGCACCACCACGGCAAGATTGAGGCTCAGATTTGAGATATGCGGAAACGGCCGGCCGGGATCAAACGCCAGCGGCGTCAGTACGGGATAAATGCTGTCCACGAAGTATGCCTCGAGCTGGGCCTGCTGGCTGGCATGGAGCGAGGAATATTCGGTGATAGTGATTCCCGCATTGGCGAGCGCGGGCAGCAGCTCGTCCCGGTATGCGGCGTACGCCTCGCCGAACAGGCGCATGACTTCTGTGCGGATGGCGGCAAGTTGCGACGCGGGCTGGCGGCCGTCGATGCTGGCATCCTGAACGCCGTTTTCGATCTGTTGCAGCAATCCGGCCACGCGCACCATGAAGAATTCGTCCAGGTTGGAGGTGAGGATGGCGAGAAACTTAACGCGTTCGAGCAGCGGATTGCGTGGGTCGCGAGCTTCTTCGAGGACGCGGCGCTGAAACTCGAGCAGGCTCAGCTCGGGATTTAAGTAGAGCGAGGGATGATCGAAGTCCGGGGCGAGCAATGGCTTGCCATCGGTGCGGAGCCCGCTCGTGGCGGGCGCAGCCGTCTTCGAACCGCCAGACAGGACTTTGAGTTGGGCTGATATGTGCCAATCTTACCGCGAAACATTTCTGTTGCAAAATGTTTTGTGCAGGCCGGAAAATGCTTTCAACGCCGAGACGCCGAGGCGCCGAGAAAGCCCACGAAATGGCCCGGCGTGCACGTGACGACGGCCTGTTAGCATGGTTTCGAGGCAAGTCTGGTGATCCAACGGCTAAGCGTTTTCCTTTTCGCGATCGTTCTCTTCTCTCCGGCCCAGGAACCTGTGATCCGGGTTAATACCCGGCTGGTTCAGGTCAGCGTGATCGTGCATGATCACAGTGGGCGGCCGGTTGCCGACCTGCGCCAGGACGACTTCACACTATTGGACCGGGGCAGGCCTCAGAAGATCGCGTTTTTCTCGATGTATGCGGAAGACGCGGCGCGAACGGCATCTGTCTCGCGGCCGGCAAATTTGTTTTCGAATCGCAGCGGAGACGACGTAAACATCCCGCCGAGCGTAACCATCGTTCTAATGGATGTGCTCAATACGCATTTTGAGGATCAAAAGCAGGTGAGGGAGGGCGTGATCGCGTTTCTGGAGAAGATGCGTCCCGAAGACCGTGTGGCTTTGTACGGGCTGGGCCGGGAAGTGCGAGTGCTGCACGATTTCACGACCTCGCCGGAACGGCTGCTCCGCGCGCTAGCGAAATACCGCGGGCGCGTGCCGATCGAACTCGAGACATCGGAAGCGAATCCGCCAGATTCTACCGGCGACGACGATTTCGACACGTTTCTGAAGGGCATGCAGGAGCAGATGTCTGATTTTGTTAATACGGATCGCGCGTTGCGGACTTACTATGCGCTCGAAGCGATTGCCGACCACGTGTCGGCTTTGCCAGGGCGCAAGAATCTGGTGTGGATCTCGGGCGGGTTTCCGTTGACGCTCGGAACCGATCCACTCAATCCGAATCTCCAGTCTTCGTCCACTCTAGGAGCCGATCCCCTCGGTAAGACTCTGAGGGATCGCCGCACGTTTATCGAGGAGGGGCTGAGGGCGGCGCGAGCCATGAGCAACGCGAATGTGGCTATCTATCCGGTGGACGCCAGAGGCACACGGATCGACCGCAACGATACCGCGGCCTCGGACGCGCGATCTTCCAAGCGGGGGATTGGCGCGTTCAACCACACGGCGGTGCCCGTGGACCAGAACTTCGATACCATGGGCCAACTCGCGGACAAGACAGGCGGACGCGCGTTCTTCAACAACAACGATTTTGCGGGCGCCATTGCGCAAGCAGTGGATGATGCGCGCATAACCTACACGCTGGGATTCTACCCCGATAGCGAGCCGGATGACCGATATCACGAATTGAAAGTGAAGGTCAATCGAAGCGGACTGGACGTGCGGTACCGGAAGAGTTATCTAGACTCAGCAGACGCACCCCTCCGGCGGAAGCCTGGAAGGTGCAGGTTGAGCGCGCCATGGTGAGCCCGATCTCGTCGGCACAGATTGGGATGGAGGTGAGCGTAGAGCCGGATGCGGCGAAGGCGCAGACATACCGGCTGCGTGTGCGCCTGAATGGTCCGGACCTGCCGCTGGTGCGGAAACAGGAGAACTGGACGGCGAACGTGGATCTGCAGGTTACTCAGTTCCGAACCGATGGGAGCGTAGCCAATGCCGCCAGAAGCCCGTTTACCATCACGTTGCCGCAGGATCAGATCCACACAGTGCTGGAGCGAGGCTTGCGATTGACACTGACGATGGAAGCCGCCAAGGATGTGGCGCTGGCACAGGTACTGGTTCTAGACGAGGCACACGGCCGGATTGGGTCGGTACGGTTTCCTGTAAAGTGACAGCCGGGCCGTCGCGTTTCACTTGACCGGCAGAGGCAGAGTGACCACGTCGCCGTCTTTTGAATACCGCAATTCGAGAGCGGCGTTCTTGTGCTTGTTGGTGGGACGAGAAAAGTACAGATAGCCCGCCACGGCTTGGCTCGTCTGCCCCTCCGGCAACGCTTTTTCCCTCGCCCTGGCCTCAACGACGTAAGGATCGTAGGGCGGAGGCGGCGGAGGAGCGTCCGGCGGAGGATCGTTCGTCACGGCCACACCCTCGTACGTGGACAAGCTGCGTGTGCGACCGTTGACCGGATCGTTACCGCGGCTGTAGGTGACGCCGGTCTCGCCGTGGACATCCACGCCGCGTTTAGGGAGCGAAGGCTGATCCTCCTTCCAAAGCGTGGCCACATCTCGCGGTGTGGAGGGGTAACGGATGTCGTCAGGGCCGAACTTCAGCGCGAAGTCAAGGGACGCGACGTCGACGGCCGTACCGGCTTGCGGGTAAAGGGCTACCTCCACGACGATGTATTTCTTGCCGATTTCCGCGGGGAGGATTTTCTTTACCTGGTCACCGGGCGCGAGCTGGGCGCCGATGGCGACTGCTTGAGCTGTCTTACTGACCGGGTACTCCGTGCTGCTGGGACGCGGCTGGAGGCCGGAGTCGCCGGCTACAGCGAGTGAACTCAGCACAGCGACAGTGGCGAAACAGACTGCGACAGTCAGTCGCATTCAGCACCCCTGCTCAGTGTACACCCGGTGGGACTTGCCGTGACGCAGTGCACCGAGGTGCGATATGGTCGATCTGATATGAAGTTGCTTTCCACACTGCTGGCCATTTCCGTTGCCGCCGTTGCGCAAACCGGGACCTTTGCTCCGAATCGAATGGAGACGATCCTGTACGGAGTCGCGTACTATCCGGAGTACATGCCACGCGACCGGCTCGATAAGGATGTCGAACTGATGCAGAAGGCCGGCATCACGGTGGTCCGAGTGGGCGAATCCACGTGGAGCAGTTGGGAGCCGCGGGACGGGGATTTTCAGTTCGCGTGGATGGAACGGGTCTTAGACCGGATGCAGCAGGCAGGAATCAAGGTGATCTTGGGAACACCGACCTATACGATTCCGACATGGCTGCACAAGGCGCACCCGGAAATCCTGGTGACGCACAACGGCACAGCACCGCCGCTGCGGAACCCATACGAGCCCACGTACCCGTCGTCGATACCGCCGGGCTTCTATGGTCCGCGGCAGAATATGGATTTTCTCAATCCGGACTTTCGAAAATACGCGGAGAGAATTATTCGGCAGATCGCCGGCCACTTCAAAAATCATCCAGCCGTTATTGGATATCAGATCGACAACGAGACCTTCCCAAATGGAGCTGTGACGCCCTACACGGAGCGAGCGTTCCTGAATCGCTTGCGGCACAAGTACGAAACGACGGATGTTCTGAACCACATTTGGGGCCTGGCGTATTGGGGGCAGCTTGTGGATCGTTGGGAGGATCTACCTTCGCGCGATGGAATTCTAAATCCGGGCTACAAGCTGGAGTGGGAGAACTTCCAACACGACATTGTTACGGACTTTCTCGCGTGGCAGGCGAAGATCGTCAACGAGTACAAGCGGCCGGACCAGTTCATCACGCAAGATTTTAGCGGTGGAGTGCATACGAACCTGAATCAGTGGGCGATTGCGGAAAACCTGGACATCGTCGCGGAGAACCCGTACTTCGCAACGCAAAAGCAATTGGACGGCCGTGGAATCTGGCTCTCGGGCGATGTGGGGCGGTCGCTGAAACATCAGAACTACCTGGTGACGGAAACCAACGCGCAGTCCATTGGCTGGGACTCGCGAACGCAATATCCGCAGTATCCAGGGCAATTGCGTCTGGTGGTGTATACGCACCTGGCCGCGGGCGCAAACATGGTGGAATATTGGCACTGGTCATCGCTTCACTACGGGCAGGAAACGTATTGGAGGGGGGTGCTCTCGCATGACCTGGAACCGAACCGGACGTACGCCGAGGTGACGCGCGTTGCGGGCGAGTTGAAGAGAGTGGGGCCGCGCCTGGTCAATTTGAGGAAAGACAACAAGGTCGCGATTCTGGTCAGCACGGACTCCGCCAACGCCATCAGTTACATGCCGTTCAGCGACACCGTGGGCTACATGAGCGTGCTCCACCAGATGTACGACGCGCTTTATGACCTGAATATCGAGCCGGATTTTGTTCCGGCGAGCGCTACGGATTTGTCACGTTACAAGGTGATTCTGGTTCCGCCGTTGTACAGTGCGTCGGACGAAGTGCTGCAGCGCGTTTCCGAATACGTCAAGGGTGGCGGCCGGGTCATTATGGCGTTCAAAAGCGGGTTCACGAACCAATACTCGACGGTGCGGGACACGATGCAGCCTGGCGGACTGCGAGCTGCCGCGGGAATTCACTACCAGGAGTTTACGAACCTTACTGCGCCGGTGCGGCTCACGCCGGACCCGTATCATGCGGGGGACCAAAACACAGGCTCGGTGTGGGAGGAATTTCTGGTTCCGGATACGGCAGAGGCCGTCGCCACATTCGACGATCCGTACTGGCGGTTTCCCGCGATCACGCGCAATCGGTACGGAAGTGGAGTACTCACCTACGAAGGCACAGTGGTCAGCGACGTCCTGCAGCGTGAAATCATTCGGGAAGTTTTGAGGACTGCCGGACTTACCGGAGCGGACCAGTCGTTGCAGGTGGCGGTGAAAGTGCGGCACGGGCGGAACAGCCAGAACAAGTTGCTGCATTATTACCTGAATTTTTCGGGAGCCGAGCAGAGCCTGGCGTATCCCTATGGCGGCGGGACGGACTTGCTCACCGATGTCCGTGTCGAGAAGGGGCAGCAACTGAAGCTGAAGCCGTGGGATCTGGCGATTGTGGTGGAGGAATAGCAGCGAGTTCGCCGCTAGGCTTCTCTGGCGCCGTCCTGCAGGAAAGTGCGCAGTCGATGGCTCCGGCTGGGATGGCGCAGCTTGCGGAGCGCCTTGGCTTCGATCTGGCGGATGCGCTCGCGCGTGACGGCGAAGTTTTGGCCGACTTCTTCAAGGGTATGCTCGCTGCCGTCTTCCAGACCGAAGCGCATCTTGATGATCTTCTCCTCGCGCGGCGTGAGGGTCTTGAGAACCTGCGCCGTCTGCTCGCGCAGATTGAGATTGATGACGGCTTCCGAGGGCGAAATGCCGGAGCGATCCACGATGAAATCGCCGAGGTGCGATTCGTCCTCCTCTCCGATGGGTGTTTCGAGCGAGATGGGCTCCTGCGCAATGCGCAGCACCTTGCGGACCTTCGAAACCGGCATCTCCATGCGCTCCGCCAGCTCTTCGTTGGTAGGTTCGCGGCCCAGCTCCTGGATGAGTTGTCGCGAAGTACGGATCAGCTTGTTGATGGTCTCGATCATGTGGACCGGAATGCGAATAGTGCGTGCCTGGTCCGCGATGGCGCGCGTGATGGCCTGCCGCACCCACCACGTGGCGTAGGTTGAAAACTTGTAGCCGCGCCGGTACTCGAACTTGTCGACGGCCTTCATCAAGCCGATGTTGCCTTCCTGAATGAGATCGAGAAATTGCAACCCGCGGTTGGTGTAGCGCTTGGCGATGGAGACCACCAGGCGGAGGTTGGCTTCGATCAATTCTTTCTTGGCGGCTTCGGCCAGTTGATCGGCCTTGCTGATGATGGAGTAGGTGCGGCGCAGCTCGGTGGCGGACGCGCCGTACTCTTCTTCGAGCTGCTGCATGCGCTGCAGGTGGCTGCGCTGCTCGCGGCGCAGATCCTTGAACCCGTTGGCGCGGCCCGCGTGAGCATCGGCGCCCGGGACGACCTCCATTTTCCGCTGCAACCTGGCCAGCTCGCGCTCTACGGGCTTGACCTCTTCCATGGCGCAGCGGATGCAGTCGATCAGGTGGCGCAACACCAGCGACTGGAACTTGATGGCCCGCGCCTGCCGCCCGATGCGCACGGTGAGGCGGCCGAGTTCCCAGCGCAACCTCCGGTGCTGCTTGGGTTTCATTCCGCGCGGCACAGCCAGCAGCTTCTGCCGGCCTTGCAGTAGCTTCTTGTAGAGGCGGGAGACTTCTTCCACGGCCGCGAGAAACTCCAGCTTCTTCTCCTCCAGGATTTCATCGGTGACCAGTGGATCGGAGAGCTGAATCAGGTCGCGTGCGGGGATATTGCCTCGCTGCACCTCTTCCCCCATCGACATGATCTTCTGAATCACCAGCGGAGATCGCGAAAGGGCCTTGAGGACCGTGGACTGGCCTCGCTCGATGCGTTTGGCGATTTCGACTTCGCCTTCGCGCGTGAGCAGCGGAACCGCGCCCATTTCGCGCAGGTACATGCGTACCGGATCATTGGTCTTGTCGCTGCCAGGGGCCGGCAGCAGATCCAGATCCAGAAGCTCGTCGGCCTCCTCGATCTTGGCGTCGAGCTTCGGCTCTTCCAGGATCTCGATGCCGGCCACATCAAGACCTGCCAACAAATCATCGAGGTCCGCGCCGCCGTTCAGATCGGTAGGCAAGAGATCGCTGACTTCGTCGTAGAGGACGTAGCCCTTTTCCTTGCCCGTGGTCATAAGGCGAGCGAGACGATCAAATTTATCTTCAACTGCCACGGAGAGCCCCCGATGCTCCGCACTGCCCTGAAACTGATCATCCACATTGTACAACGCACAACGTTCCGAAATCGCCCGGCTGTTACCCGAAGTTAACTCCGGTCCATGCGGGAGAGCTCGGCACTGAGGCGCAAGGCCTCTGCCAAGTCACCACCGCGCTCGGCCGCCCGGACCTTGGCCTTCAAGTCCGCACGCTGGTCATCGCGCTGGGAGGTCTCGAGACGGCTCAAGCATGACTCTCCCTGCTCGAGAGAGAGCACCGCGCTATCTGTCTCATCGGCCAAAACTGCCGCAACGAGCAACATCCGGTCATTATCTTCCAGGCGTGCATCCAGACCGGCGAACTCGACCGGCTCGCCGGCTTCATCGAGCGCGAAAATGGCATCGAAGATGCGGCGCGTTGCAAATTGGCTGAGGGCCGGCATGTGCCTGAGGCGGGGAATCAGGTGGGAGCGGGCGTCGGCATTCGCCAGCAGCAGATTGAGCAGCAGGCGCTCCACGGGTCGAACCGGTTCCGCCGCAGGCCGCACGGTCTTCTCACGCGCGGCAGCGGCTTTACGGAAATTCTCGAGCACGGGTCCGGCGTCGACGCCCAGATAACCGGCGACATCGTTGACCACGGCCAGCCGCTCCAGTTTGTCGGAGAGGCGCTGGATGCCGGGCAAGAGGAACTGAAATCCGGCCACGCGGCCGTCGGCCGTCTTCATATCGAACTTGCCGCGCGCGCGATCGGCCAGCCAGTAAAAATAGTTCTTGGCGGCAGCCAGCTTTGCAGCATACGCTTGGGCACCGTGCGCTTTACAGAATTCATCGGGGTCAAGGCCGCCATCCAGTTCCAGGATGCGTACGTGCATGCCTTCGTCGAGGAGCATGTTGATATAGCGTTCGGTGGCGTTCGCGCCCGCCGGATCGGGATCGAAATTCACCACGATCTTGTGCGAGTGACGCTTCATGGCCTGCACCTGATGATTGGTCAACGCCGTACCACAGCTTGCCACCACTTCATGCACTCCCGCGGCGTAGACGCCGACTACGTCCATGTAGCCTTCCACCAATACGGCGCGGTCCGACTTATTGATCGCGTTCTTGGCGCGATGGAGATTGTAGAGGACGTAGCTCTTGTGATAGATCGCGGTTTCGGGCGAATTGAGATACTTGGCTTGTTCGTTGGGATCGAGCGCACGCCCGCCGAATCCGATGATCTTGCCGGTTTCGTTGTGGATGGGAAACATCAGGCGATGCCGGAAGCGGTCGTAAACGCTGCCGTCATCGCGCTTGCCCACCAGTCCCGATTCCTCTAACTGCGCACTGGTGAAGCCGTGTGGCTCGAATAGGCGCACCAAGCCCCGCCCCGAGCGCTCGGCGTAACCCAGGCCAAATTCCGCAGCGACCGCCGGCGCCACGCCACGCCGCTCCAGATACGCGCGCGCCTCCGTTCCGGCCGGCCCCTGCAAATTCGCGCGAAAGCCTTCTTGCGCGAGCTCGTGCATTTGATAAAGCGCCGCCCGCAGCTTGGTTTCGGGATCGGAATACTCGGAGCGCTTAGGCATCGGAATGCCATGGCGCTCGGCGAGCAGCTTCAGCGCTTCATAAAAGCTGATGCGCTCCATTTCCATGACGAACTTGAGCACGTCGCCTTTGGCCGAGCAGCCGAAGCAGTAGTAATACTGATGGTCGGTGCGCACAGAAAACGAGGGCGTCTTTTCGTTGTGGAAGGGGCATAGGCCAACGTAGCGGGTGGCGCTGGCACGGCGCAGCCGCGGCACGTATTCCTGGATGACCTGGACGATATCAACCGAGGATTTGAGCTGCGCTACGAAATCCATGGCGGGTAATGCCTATTATCGCGTGTTAGGGAGAGGGAGGGTCACACAAAGAGCTGTGTAGAACGGCGCGCGCGCACCAACGGCCGGTTCAGAAAATCCAGAAAAGGCATCATGGCCTCGAAACGCTGCCGTACCTCGGGCAGCAGCTTGGGCGTGGTGGCGAGCTTCGCGTCGAGCATGACATAGACCAGCCATTGCTTGTGGCGCAGCAGGCCGGCGGCGGGATGCTCGCGGGGAAATCCTTTGGGGACGCGTGAGAGCTGCTCACCATGCATCTCTCCCATCAGCGTGCGGAGTTTCTTTGCGCGGATGATTTTCCGGAACTCCTCGTGATGCTCGGCCAGATGCATGCGGATGGCCAGCAGCGTCTCCGGCCCCGGCATATACACGCCGCCAGCCACTTCGATCTCTTTAGCCGACACGCTGAAGTACAAACCGCCGCCACCGTGCTTCTCAAGTCCGCGCCGTGGGAAGATCGCGGCAATATGGGTCTTGTATGGCGTTTTATCTTTGCTGAAGCGCGTGTCGCGATAAATGCGATAGATGGCTTTGGCCGGCTCGTTTACATAATCTGGGGCAAAGCGCATCATTTCGGAGTTGAGCGCCGTCACCAGCTCCGCCATGGGCGCCTTCACCCGCTCTTCGTAGATGTGCTTGCGCGGCTGGAACCACTCTCGGCGATTGTTGCGCGCGAGCGCGCTGAGAAATTTCACGCCTTCTGCTGGCAAACCGGGAAAGATGGCCATGGGTTTCGAGACGCTCCTTTATAATCGAAGTGATGGTGCACACGGAAGAGACGCTCGCGCGTCTCGCCGCGATTCCGGATTTAACCGTCCTGCCCGGCGCGCTGCTTTCCCGCTACACGCGATTCGCCATCGGCGGCGCCGCCGATGTCTACGCCGAGACGTCCAGCGCGGAGGCTTTCATCGCCGCTTTGCATGTGGCTCAGGAGAGCGGCGAAGCTTATGTCGTGATCGGCGGCGGAACGAATCTAATTGTATCCGACGAGGGCTTTCGCGGTATCGTCCTGCGCTTCACCGCTCGACGTATTCTCGCCGCCGGTGAGCGCGTCGTGGCGGATAGTGGAGCCGTGCTGCAAGATCTGGTGGATTTCACAGTCGAGCGTGGCCTGAAGGGTCTGGAAACGCTGGCCGGCATTCCCGGCTCGGTGGGCGCCGCCATTTACGGCAATGCCGGCGCTTACGGCCATTCGATTGCCGAGCGTGTCCGTACCGTGCGTTTCTACGATGGGCGCGACGTGCGCGTCTTTGACAACGAAGCCTGCGAGTTCCACTACCGCGAGAGTATTTTCAAACGCCACAAGGACTGGATTATTTTCTCAACGGAACTGGTGCTGGAAAAGGCCGACGCCTCCGAGTTGCGCAAAACATCGGGCGACATCGTCAAGGTGCGGAACGAGAAGTTTCCTGTAACCATGAAATGCGCCGGCAGCATTTTCAAGAATCTGCTGGTAACCGATCTTCCCGATGGCGTGGCCGCGCGCGTGCCGGCGCATGTAATTCGCGAGGGCAAGGTTCCGGCGGCCTATTTTCTCGAAGAAGTTGGGGCCAAGGGCATGACGCGCGGCGACATCCATGTAGCGAACTATCACGCCAACCTGATTTACAATGGCGGCGCTGGAACCGCAGCGGACCTGCGCGCCGTCATCGCCGAACTGAAAACGCGCGTCGAGCAGAGATTCTCGCTCACGCTCGAAGAGGAAGTGCAGTATGTGGGCTTCCCTGATGCGGCGCGCCCATGATCACGCTGCTCGTTGCCGCGCTGCTGGCCTTCGCGCCCGGCCCCGACGAGCTGCCCGAAGCGGCCAGGGCTAATGACGCCGTCCGTGTCCGCGCGTTGCTGGACGCGGGCAGCGATCCCAATTTCCGCGACCGTCTGGGCGCCACGCCGCTGCATGACGCCGCCTGGAACGGTTATCGGGAAATCGTGGAGCTGCTGCTGGAGTATCGCGCCGATGTGAATGCGCGGCACCTCGAAGCCGGCTCGACGCCGCTGCACTACGCCATCATCAAGGATCACGCCGACATCGTCGCCCTGCTGCTCGATCACGGCGCCGACGTGAAAGCCACCTATCGCTCGGGCGCCACGCCATTGCACCTGGCCGCGGCCGGCGGCTATCCCGATGTCGTCTCCTTACTTCTGGCGCATGGCGCCGATGTAAACGCACGCGATCAAACCGGCGCCTCACCTTTGGATGAAGCGGCGGAGAAGGGCTACGCGCGGACGGCGGCGCTCCTGATAGACAAAGGCGCGGAGGTGAATGCGAAGAACCCGGATTCCGGTGCGACGCCACTCAACGCAGCCGCCTCCCAAGGGCATACGGACGTTGTCGAGATATTGCTGTCGCACGGCGCGACTCTCGACACGCGCGATCAATCGGGCGCCACGCCGGTGGAAAACGCCGCGCGGGGGCAGCATCCCGATACGGTGCGCCTGCTGCTCAAGAAGGGGGCGGCCGCCGATCCGGGCATCTTGGAGAGCGCCATCATGCGCGGGCAAGCGGATATCGTAGCCGTCCTGCTCGATAGCGGCTGCAAAGCCGGCGCGCGCGGAAAATCGGGTGCGACCGCCCTCGGCGCCGCGGCACTGAAAGGCAATCTCGAGATCACGCGGTTGCTGATCGATCACGGAGCCGATATCAATGCCCGTAATGCGGAAGGCGCCACACCTTTACACGATGCCGCTGTAGGCGGCCATCGCGATGTAGCCGAGCTGCTTCTCGACCACGGCGCGGACCGCGATGCGCGCGAGAGCGAGTCTGGCGCCACAGCGCTCTACGACGCGGCATCCATGGGCCGCCTGGACGTGGTGGATCTGCTGCTGACGCGCGGAGCCGATCCCAACGCCGCCACCAAATCGGGCGCAACTCCGCTCCACGCGGCGGAATCGAACGGTTTCGATCAGGTAGCTGCCGCACTGAAAGCTAAGGGCGGGCGGTGAACATTTTCGGCTGAATCCCGGCGCGGGTAAAATGGGCACAGTTCTAAACAGGAGACTGCTATGGCCACGCAACACGTGCAAAATTACGCCAATCACACTCGTTTGGATCCACCCTTTCACATGTTCGTGCTGCCTGTGGCAGCCATCAACATACTCGCTGCCATCTGGAATCTGGTTCGCAGCCCTGGCATGGGATCCGCTTGGCTCGTGGTCCTGGCGCTGGCGGGGGCCGTCGCCGTGGTGAAGATCAGGACCTATGCGCTTAAGGTTCAGGATCGCGTCATCCGTCTGGAGGAGCGACTTCGGTTATCGCAATTGCTCGCCGAGCCTCTTCGCGACAGAATTGGCGACCTGACCGAGGCACAGTTGATCGCATTGCGCTTCGCATCCGACGCCGAGGTCCCCGCGCTCGTGGAAAAAGCTCTGGACGGGACCATGCTCCCGCGCGAGCTTAAGCAGGCAGTCGTGAACTGGCGCGCGGATTATTTCCGGGTGTGAATTCTCGCGGCGCCCTCCATCTTCTTCACACCAGGCTCGGCGGTGGATGCAAGTTGAGATAGACTCTCGTGATGCGACTGCTTGCCGTGTTTGGTTTCCTGCTGGTATGGCCTGCCGCGGGCGATTACGCGGAGGTTCACGGCCTGAGAATGTACTACGAGGTGCATGGCGAAGGCCGGCCCGTTGTGCTTCTGCATGGTGGCATGACCACAATTCAGTTCTCATTCGCCGCCCAGATTCCTGTGCTGGCGCGCACTCATCGTGTGATCGCCATTGAGCAGATGGGCCATGGGCATACCGGCGATGTCTCGGGCCGCGCGATGTCTTATGAAGGCATGACCGAAGATACGGCAGCATTTCTCGCTCAACAGGGAATCCGGAATGCGGATCTGATCGGATTCAGCGACGGCGGCCAGATCGCGCTACGGCTTGCATGCACGCATCCGGAGTTGGTGCGGCGAGTCATTGCGTCTGGCGTCGGGCTCGGCCCCGTCACACCAGAGGGGCAGAAGGCCATGCAGAACCTTTCCATCGACCGGCTCCCGAAAGCGTTTCGAGAGGAATACGCGCGCGTTTCTCCAGACGGGCCCGAACATTGGCCCGTATTCTTCGAGAAGGTCCGCACCATGTGGTCCAAGCCCTGGGGCATCTCTCTGGACGAACTGGCGACGATCAAAGCGGCAACACTCCTGGTCTTCGGAGACCATGACTTTACCGGCCTGGAGGAGGCTGCCCAGATTTTTCACAAGATTCCGGGCGCGCAAATCTGCATCTTGCCGGGCACCGGTCACGGCACATTTCTGGAGCGGCCGGAGTGGCTGAACCCAATCCTTCTCGACTTCCTGGATCGGGATTGGAAACCCTGATTGCAGCGCCGCTACTGCGGCGTCGCAATGGAGCTACACTTTTTCCGGAACGACAAACGGCGCGCGGTACTTGCGGCGGAACATGGCATTGGCTTCTTCGTCACCGATGCAGGAATAAGAGTCGGCATCGAAACGCAGGGTACGCCCCAGTCGGTATGAAATATTCGCCAGGTGCACCAGTGTGGTTGAGATGGCGCCTTCTTCGATGGGCGCGTTCAGGTCCGAATGTTTGCGCGTGCGGAGAGCATCGATGAAATTGGCCCAGTTGTTGCCCGGATCGTGGCCCGACGGCCCCGGTTGCTGCTCTTTCCCAAGGAACGTGTAGTAGGTCGCGTGGTCTTCATCGGTCACCACCATATAGCCTTTCGACCCGTAGAAGATATCGCCCACCGTATTGATCTCTTTGCCGGCCCCGGTTTCGTTGATGCCGCCCTCGTGGTTGGTGATCCAATGGCGCACTTCAAATACCATGAACTTTTTCTTACCCGCGTTGTCGAATTCGAAGGTTGCAGTCAGAGTGTTGGGCGTCTCCTGGTCGTCGTCGAACATAAAATGGCCGCCCATGGCGCTGACTTTTGTGGGATACTTCACGCCCAAACCCCAGCGCGCGACGTCCACTTGATGGATTCCCTGATTGCCCAGATCGCCATTGCCGTAATCCCAGAACCAGTGCCAGTTGTAGTGGAAACGATTCCGGGTAAATTCGTGCTCGGGAGCGGGGCCGAGCCACAGATCGTAGTGCACGCCGGCAGGCACCGGCTCAACCGGCTTCCGGCCGATGGTGTCGCGCCACTTGAAGCACAAACCGCGCGCCATATAGACGTCGCCGATCACGCCTTCGCGGAGTTTCTGCACAGCCTCGCGCGCGATCCCGGAGCGGCAATTGGTGCCGTGCTGCACCAGGCGGTTATACTTCTCGGCCGCCGCCACGATCTGCCGCGCCTCGAACATATCGTGCGAGCACGGCTTCTCCACGTAAACATCCTTGCCCGCCTGGCAGGCCCAAACCACTTGCAGGGTGTGATTGTGATTGGGTGTGGCGATCGAAATCGCGTCGATGGATTTGTCTTCGAGCAGCTTGCGCAAATCCGTGTACGCCGCCGGCCGCTTCTTGCCCATCTTCTCCACTTCGGCAAGGCGCGAATTCAAGACCGATTCATCGATATCGCAAATGGCGGCAATCTCCACCTTGTCCATTTTGGCGTAGTGAGAAATATGCGCTCGCCCCTGCCCGCGCACGCCCACGCAGGCCACGCGCACAGTGTCATTAGGGCTGGCGAGGCTGCTCGAACGGAGAGCGGCCGTCCCTGCCGCGACAGAACTCATCAGAAAATGTCGTCGATTCATAGGCTTCCCTTTTTTTTTGCATGGTACCGCAGATCACCCGGACCTCGGATGACTCGGAACATGTGTAATGTATCACACACCAAGCTTTGGCCGGGGATACAACGTGTGTTGAGGGAGAACGCGCGTTACGAGCCGGGCGCTGGGCCCTGCGTTTTGCCGGCTAGCCCCGCCGACACGGCCACTCGGATCAGGCCTGCCACGTTGTTTACGCCCAGTTTCTTCATCATGGTCTTGCGATAGCTCCGCACGGTTTCCACTCCGAGATTCAGCAGAACCGCGATCTCTTTACTGGCTTTGCCTTCGACGATCATGCCGAGCACCTGAAACTCGCGGGGCGTCAGCTGCGAAAGCAATGGATGCCGGCCCGGCGCTTCCACATCGCCTCGCCGGATCCTGGCCAGCAGTTGCTCCGACACATGCGGACTCAGATAAGAGCCGCCCCGCGCCACGGCACGCAACGCATCCAGCAGATCGCCCGAGGAGGCGCGTTTCACCACGTAACCGCGCGCGCCCGCCCGGATGGAACTGACCACCGACTCCTCGTCATCGTACATGGAGAGTATGATGACCTTGAGAGCCGGGGAGTGCCGCAGCAGCTCAATGGTAGTATCCACACCATTCAGTCCTGGCAGGCCTATGTCCATCAGGACCACGTCTGGCCGTGTGTCTCCGCACATTTGGACCGCTTCTGAAGCGCTTTCCGCGTCGCCCACGACGGTGAACTCGCCGCTCCGATCGAGCAGCGCCCGGATCCCCTCGCGCATGATCTTGTGATCCTCGACGAGAACCACCCGGTACGCCATAACGCCAGTCCGTTCCACAGTTAGAAGCGCTTATACCATGCCAAGCCAGGGCTGAGCAAACTGGCCTAGGACTACTCGGACGGTGCGTGAATCGTCTGCCTATTGATGCGAAGAGTACTGCGACTGCGGCGGATTCAGCTTCACCTCGATGGTTTTCTGCTCTTCCTCGATGTCGAAAGTCTGTCCGAAGGTCTGATATCCCTTGGCAATCACTTGAACCAGAATCGATCCCTGGGGGATAGGCGGGATCTTCGCCAAGCCATCCTGGTTGGTCCGCCGCTCCCATGAGGTCATGATCTTCTTTCCGAGTTTCGCCTTGGAACGGCCTTTGACGAATTTAACCACCACGCTGGCATTGTCCACGGGATTGTCATACGGACTCTTGACAGCGACGGTGATCGTGGTGAGGTCCGTCTCCGCCGCCAGGCCCGCGGCCAGCACAACCACACCGGCGATCAGCCAAACAGGGTTCCGCATCTCTCGATTATGGCAAACTCCGCAAGACGCCGGAAACCGCTTACGCAATGTCTGGCAGCAGAAATCTCGCCGGCCGGCCGCTAGCAGCAGCCACCGCTTCGGCCGCCAGGTAACCGCTTCGCACCGCTCCTTCCATGGTGGCCGGCCATCCGGAGTGCGTCCAGTCACCTGCCAGAAAAACGTTAGGTGCGCGCGTTACGGCATTCGGCCGCACGGCTTCCATCCCTGGATGCGCCGAATACGTGGCCCGGATTTCCTTGATTACTTGAGCCCGCTCGACTTTGGCCTCGCGCACCGCCGGAAAAAACTCGGTTGCTTCCGCCAGCACCAGATCGATCACCTGGGCCCGGCCCATGTCCACCAGACCGCGCGATGCGCTGACCACGAACTGCACATAGCGGCCCTTGTCCTTATTGAACATCCACTGTATCGTGCGGTCGAGCAGCGCGGCGTGAGGGAGTTCGGTCACCGGCCGGTCAAACCACACGTGAATTCCCGTGATTGGCGAGTGCTCGAATGGCGTCGTATCGATCTCCAACTCCGGCGCTAGGGCGCCCAACCGTTCGAAGGGCACCGAGCAGATGTGGTAATCGGCGGTTCTCACTCCGGCGCCGGTTTGTACGCCACACGCCACTCCCTCGCGGAAGACCACACGTTCCACTGGTGTGCGCGTGTTAATCTTTACTTGCCCGATCCTGGCCCAGGCATCCGCACTGTACAGCTCGCGTAGGGGAACATCCGGAATGCCCATCTCGTAGGAGTCAGCGCGCGCCAGCATTCCCAGCCAGAACGCCTGAAATCCGTGTTGCGCGGCCATTCGGTCCAATTCTTCATTGATTGCGCTGACCAGTACCTGGCGCCAGAAACGCTCAATCGCCCGCGGCGGTTGTTTCTTTTCGCGCAGCCAGTCGAGCATCGTGATCTGGTCCAGATCCTTGCGCCGGGCGCGCTCCCGCATGAGAGCCAACATGGCTCGCCCAATGGCCACCTTGTCCGCGGCGCCCAAACATGGCATGCGCAGAAACGATCGTGTTAGATGCAGCGGGGCGGGCAGCGAACCTCGGCGCAATGTGGATTGCCGCCCGCCCGGTTCTAAGAAAGTGAACTCGCGGTAGAACCGAATGCGATCGTCGACGCCCAGCCGGTGATAAAAATCCAGAAGATTGACGCAGCAGCGCAGGAGCACGTGCTGGCAGTTATCGATCATCTCGGCGTCATCGTCGCCGGACGTGACTGGAAATGACGTCGCCCGCCCTCCCAAAAACGGGCGCGACTCGAAAACATCCACTGCAAAACCAGCCGACCCCAGCGCCGCCGCCGCGGCGAGCCCCGCCAGTCCGCCGCCAACAATGTTTACCGAGGGCATTCCCGCCCGAACATAGCGCGTTTACGGCTCGCGAGGCAATAATGCGCGGATCGTCTCGATAGTGTCAGCGTCTTCCGCTTTCTTGTCGGTCCGCCAGCGCGCCATGCGCGGGAACCGGACCGCAATGCCCGAGCGGTGCCGGGTCGATGGCTGTATGGCTTCGAAGGCCAGCTCAAACACCAGCTCCGGTTTCACGCGCCGCACCGGTCCGAATTTTTCGATCGTGTTGTTGCGGACGAACGCATCCACTTGGCGGATCTCCTCGTCGGTCAGCCCTGAATACGCTTTCGCGAAAGGCACCAACTCACCGCCATCCCAAACGCCGAATGTGTAGTCAGTGAACAGGCTGGCGCGCCGGCCACTGCCCGGCTGCGCATAGATCAACACGGCGTCAACCGCGTAGGGATTGATCTTCCACTTCCACCAGTCTCCGCGGCGGCGTCCTACCCGGTAAGCCGAACCGCGCCGCTTAAGCATAAATCCTTCAACACCACGCGCCCGGGCCTCACCGCGCGTACGCTTCAGATCTTCCCACGACGCACCCTCCACCAACGGCGACGCGATTAAGTGGCTTTCTGCTCCCAGTGCGCCGACAATCCTCTCCAGTTCCGCGCGCCGCCACTCGATCGGTTGCTCGCGCACGTCCCTGCCGCCGTGCTCCAGCAGATCAAAAGCCACCAGTACTACCGGCACTTCGGCCAGAATCTTGGCCCCGAGTTCCTTGCGTCCAATGCGGCGTTGCATCTGCGTGAACGGCATTGGCGCGTCGCCCTTCCACGGCAGCACCTCACCATCCAGTGCAGTCCCCTCCGGGAGCAAAGCGCCTGCGGCGGCCAGTTCCGGAAACCGGTCCGTTACCAGTTCTTCGCCACGCGACCACAGAAATGTGCGCCACGAGCGACGGATCAGTTGCGAGCGGATGCCATCCCATTTCCACTCGACCTGCCATTCCCGCACGTCACCCAACTCCTCGATTTCGCCTTCGAGCGGATACGCCAGGCAGAAAGGGTACGGCCGGCTCACGTCGGCGTCGGCGGTTTCCATTGCCAGAATCTGCGCGGCGAAATTGGCGGTGGGCTGCCAGTCGCCCATCAACCGGTGTGCCAGCACATTAGCTTCGACGCCGCTCGCCTCCGCCAGCGCGCGCACCACCAGATTTTGCGAAACGCCTACGCGAAACTCACCTGTGATGAGCTTGTTCCACGCGAAGCGCTGGGGCTCACTCATCTGTCGCCAGGACTCGATCATCGATGCGCGCCGTGCTGCATCATCCCAATCGCGCATGGGGAGCAGGCGTTCTTCCACCCAATACCGCAGGGGCTTGTCACTGGACGTTTCCGCGGCGGGCAGCAGCAGGGCGATAGTCTCCGCTAAGTCACCCACCGCCTGGTAGCACTCGCCAAACATCCAATCGGCCATGCCCGCTTCTTCGACCGCCCAGCTAACTAAATCGCGGGTCGCGATCAGCCGCTTCGGTCTTCTGCCAATCAGAAAGTGCACAGCCCATGCGATATCCTCCGGCGGAGCCGAACGGAAGTACTGCGACATCGCCGCGATTTTCCCGTTTGTCTTGGTGGTGGCGTCGAGAGCGGCATACAGATCCGCGAAAGCCTTCACGGCTCGGCCTCCGCCGCCTCTTGGTTCGCTGATTCCTCATATCGAGTGTCGATCGCGTGGGCATCGACGCCATTCTCTGTAAGCCAGCGCACCAGCGGCACCCGGTAGCCGTGTGTCACCCAAACACTCTGTGCTTGGGAGGCGCGAATGGCGGTGAGAAGCGCCGGCCAATCGGCGTGATCGGACAGCACGAAGCCGCGATCAATGGATTGCCTGCGCCGCGTGCCACGGATTCGCATCCAGCCGGACGCTAGCGCGGTCGAAAAATCGCCGAAGCGCCGCAGCCATGGGGAAGTCTTTGCCATTGGCGGAGCGAGAATCAGCGCGCGCGTCCAGTCCGTCTTAGGTGAGGCTGACCGTGCGTACGCAGTTGGCGGCAGCGCTACGCCCGACTCTCGATAGATGCGATTGAACCGCTCGACCGCGCCGTGTGTGTAAATCGGGCCAATCGAGGAATCGATTCCCGCGAGCAGGCGCTGCGCCTTGCCCAGCGGATATGCGAACAGCACGCTGGCCTTGCCTGCCTGCTGATCGCCGCGCCACCATTCGTTGATCTCACGAAACACCTCGTCTCGCTCCGGCCAACGAAAGATCGGCAACCCGAACGTGGACTCTGTCACGAAGGTTTGACAGCGGATTGGTTCGAACGCCGTGCTGGTGCCATCAGCCACCAACTTGTAATCGCCCGAAACCACGCAGACCTCGCCGCGGTATTCCAGGCGCACCTGCGCGGAGCCGAGAATGTGCCCCGCGGGATGAAACGAGACGCGCACGCCAGCGCGTTCCATAGTCTGCCCGTAATCGATCGACTCAATCGGCGCATCCGCTCCCAACCGCGCCCGCAGTAACGTCTCGCCGGGCCGTGTGCAAATGTAGGCCTTCGACCCCGCTACCAGATGGTCCGCATGTGCGTGCGTGATTACGGCGCGGTCCACTGGATCCCATGGATCCACGTAGAAATCACCCGCCGCGCAATACAGGCCGTTCGGACTGCGCTCAATGAGGTTCTCCACCGTTTCTGCAATTGGTATAGAGTGCGAAGACGATGACTCCGAAGCAACTGGCGCAGCGCGCGCGCGCCGAATTCCGCAAGTCCGCCGATCCTCGTGTCGCCGTCCAACAGCGCGTCTATTTCAAGAAATGGGAAAAACTACATTTCTACGGCCTCAAGACACCGGAACTGCGCCAAATCGAGCGCGAGTTGCACGGGTTGGTGCGTAAAGAGTGGACCTGCGCCGACGCTATCGCACTCTGCGAAGTGTTGATGCCGGACCGTTATCTCGAATCCAAAGGTCTCGCGCTAATGCTGCTCATGCGCTACCGCCGCCGGTTCGAACCGGATCTGTTACCACGCGCCAAAAGTTGGCTGGAGCGTGGCCTGTGCGACAACTGGGCCACCACCGATCACTTGGCAACGCGGATATTGAGCAGCCTGATCGACAAATTCGAGCCGCTGGCGGCGTCCGTCGAATCCTGGGACCGCTCGCCGAATCTTTGGGTGCGCCGCTCGAGCGCTGTAGCGTTTGTGAACCTCGCCCGTGAGGGCCGCCATCTCGACCGCTCCTATCGCATCGCGACAGTTCTCGAACCTGATACCCACGACCTCATCCACAAAGCCTGCGGCTGGTTGCTGCGCGAGTGCGGCAAGGCGGACGCGAAACGCCTGGAGGAACATCTGCTCAAACATGGCTCCGCGATCCCGCGCACCACCGTGCGCTACGCCATTGAGAGATTCTCGGAAGCGAAGCGGAAACATATTCTAGAGACAACGCGCACGCGGTGAATACCGCTAAAATACGGTTCATGGCTTCGCACCAATTGGCTCAGATCAATATCAGCCGTCTGATCGCTCCCCTTGATGACCCCAGAATTGCCGGTTTCGTTTCCCAATTGGCGCCGATTAATGCTCTGGCCGACGGGAGCCCCGGCTTCGTTTGGCGGCTTCAGTCTGATTCGGGAAATGCGACTGACCTCGCGTACAACGATGACCCGTTTGTCATCGTAAACATGTCAGTGTGGGAATCCGTCGAGACGCTGCAAGATTTCACGTATCGCTCGCACCATTTGAGTGTGTTCCGCGACAGACGAAAGTGGTTCGAGAAAATGGAGCTGCCGAACTACTGCCTCTGGTGGGTGCCGTCCGGGCATCGTCCGACGATCGCTGAGGGCCGCGAAAGACTCGAACACTACTGGAAACACGGGGCGACACCCTACGCGTTTTGGTTTTCACAGCTGTATCCTGCGCCCGCGGAAGATCCCGTTTCCGTGTAGCCAACTGGCGGTGAGTTTACTCGCGTATCCAATGTTGGCCCCCGTCGCCGCTGGTCCATACTTCACCTTGAGCGGTTGTAATTGTCACCTGACTCGGACTGCGCACATCAATTCTCACGATGTCGCCGGAGATGTTGGCGTTGTCGCCGGCGACCTTGATCTCCGCCCAATGCGAACCGCCGTCGGACGAATGGAACAATGTTCCCTCTGAGCCTCCGGCCCATACATCGGGTCCAAAGGTTGCTACCGCCCGGAAACTGGCGCGTTCACTCAGAGGAACGACTTGCCAATTCTGACCCCCATCCATTGACCGCTGGACAACGCCGCGTGATTTTCCTGCCGTATCCGGTGACGCGTTGATGCTCCACAATAGCCGCGCGGATGCTGCCACGGGCCGCAGGGCAAGCTTCGCAGGTTCGGGGGCCCGGGGTCGCGTAGCGAAGCCCTGTGCGCGGCCGGCCAGGGCTGCCTGCCCACCGAATCGTTTCGCTGCGCTCGTGGACGAAGTCTGCTCGGACGGCACGGCCGCCCCTCGCTCCGAATCAACAAAAGAGGAGATGGCATCCGCCTTGGGAGCTTCTAAACGAGGTGCTGTCAGCGCTGTTTCCGCCGGCGGCTGCGGCACTGGCGGTTGAGTCAAAATGGCTTCCACAGCGACGTCTTTCTTCGCCGCCATCAAGATCGGCGGCTGTGTTTTGTTGCTCGCGGGCGCCTCAACCTTCTTCTTCCGCGCCAGGGTCATTGGAACCGGCGCTGCCGGCTCACTCTTTAGCGCGTCCATGATTTGAGGCTCGGCAGTCTTCGAGGAAACGATGACGGAAATCACCCGCGCAGGCGGCTCGCCAAAACGCAGCAACGCTGTTGCTATGACGCAACAGGCCGCGGCCGAGGATAAAATCCACCGCCACCGGCGAAACCATTCTCCGAACCCAGCTGAGTGCCTGGCAGCCACGGGCATCTCGGGCTCGGCCGTCGCACACGCCAACGTAAGACATTCACGGCAATCCGCGCACCCTACCAGATGAGCAATCACCGCTGCGCGTTCGCGCTCCGGCAGCGAGCGTTCGGCAAACGCCGCCAGCAGATTTGCATCCGGATGCGCGGAGTGCTCCGGTGTTTTCCTGGCCAGCCTCGACCTGACAATCTCAGGCATCTTCTCCATCAGCAATCCCAGCGGCCTACGGCCCTTCTATATAGAACGCTCATGCGCCCTTTCCTTGCGCCAGGCGCCCGCGAACGTCTACCGAAAGATCGCGAACATCCACATCCATCGCCTCATGAGCCGCCCGCGCCGTCATCCCACGTTCTTGAAGGCCAAGCAAAATGCGTTTTCTGAGCGATGCCGTGATCTTATCGATTCGCCGGCTGATGGTCGATTCATGCACACCCAGCACGCGCCCGATCTCCGCGAGCGTGTGTCCATCCAGATACCACGATGCCAGCAGCAAGCGCTCTTCCGGCGCCACTTCATCGAGCGCCTGGTCAATAGACTGCTCGAGGCGGGCATCCACCAGACTCACTGTATCGGGCTTCGCCTCAAATTGCTCTCCCTGCTGGCTTCGTTCCTCGAAGCTCACCAGCCGGCGCCCGCTGCGCTGCCGGTTGACGTACTCCTGCGCCAAAACCGTTCTGAGCCAGCCTTCGAGTGAACCGCGTCCGGTGTAGGAGGCCAGCTTGGATATCCGGTGTCCGCCTTCGCCCTGACGCATGCCATATAATTCCGCGTAGAGGCCGTCCGCTAGCTCCCGCGCAGCCGATTCTTCCTTCGCGATAGCGGCCGCAGCCCCGAACAACTTGGAACGGTACTGATTCAGAAAATACTCCCACGCACATTCATTGCCGCGGGCGCACGCTCGCGCCAGGACGAGTTCCTCCAGCCGCAAGCTGCGGTGCAATTCCGCCGCCTCAGCCGGGGACGGGTGCGGAGGAAGATACCGGCCACTCACATCCTGAAGAATCAGCGCAAAATCCTGCAAGCTCAAGCCAAATTTCTGCCCACCCGATCGCGCATACAACTCAGCGAAATACGGCGGGTACTCCGACGAGCCAGGTTCCTCCCGCGCCTCGTGCGCTTCCATCCCCGCGATCGTGCCACGATGCGCCATCAAAAATTCTTTGCAAGAACTTTCATAGCCAGCGTTCTTATGACGAGCGGAGAGTCAAGCCCGTTACTAAGGCATTAACTCTCGGGAGGATGAGCAATGACCACCGTCGCGCGCGCTGCCTGCCTGGCCACAACCATTATCCTGTTGTTCGGTGTCTGTATTGAAGGGGGGCCGAAATCCGCGGGCGCCTCGTACAAGGTCCTCAATCCTGTGACCCAGGATAACCTCACCATATTTCCAGTTGTCACAGAGTCAACCTATGACACACACAACTTTCTGACGCTCGACGAGGGAATTCGTTACGGCTCCGTAGTGGTCACCGAGGAAGGTGGATCGCCGGGCCTGGTGCGTCCGCGACCAGGCATTTGGGAAGAGCATCCCTCCCCCCAAACCGGAATTCCGCGCCACGGAGCCGAGGTCAATCGCTTGATGCTGACCAACAACTCCGACCGGCCCCTGATTCTTCTGGCGGGCGAGATCGTCATGGGCGGCAAGCAGGACCGCGTCGTAGGCAAAGACCGCCTGATTCCGGCGAAGAGCGTGCCCATTGACCTCAGTGTCTTCTGCGTGGAGCCGCACCGCTGGGTAGGAAGCACCGCCCTTTTCGGCGGCGCCACTTTCGCCATGGCGCAGCCGAGTGTCCGTCTCAAGGCCATGGCGGACAAAGACCAGCAGGCCGTGTGGGACGAAGTCGCCCGATCGAAAAAGTCAGTCGCTGACTCCGTGTCGGCGCCCGCCGCTCAAGCTATTGCGGGCACGTCGTCTTACGCCAAGACCATGGAGAACCGTGAGGTGCAGGATCGGATGAATGCGGTAGCCGCTCCCATCGAGCGCTCTTATGACAAGCTCATGCACGAATTGCGCGAACAGAACGCTGTAGGCGCCGTGGTAGCAGTCAACGGTGAGATCGTATGGGCTGACATTTTTGCCAGTGCGTCTCTCCTCGAAAAGTACTGGCCCAAACTGGTTCGCTCGTATGCCGCGGAAGCTGTGTCGGCGCGGCCCGGCCGTGCGAAGTGGGGAGCGGCGGTGGCTTCAGTCGGCGCGGCGCAAGGCTTCCTGGATGACTTCGACGCGCGCCGCGAAAGCGTGGAAAGTGAGCCGGGCGTCTATCGGAACACGGAAATGCTTGGACGGGACTTCGATGCCTTTGTTCTGACGTCACTGTTGCCAGGCACGGGATTCAACGTGCACGTCGCCAAAATGCGGCAGTGAAGAGCTTGCCGGTAGGCCGCAAGTCGCGATTTATTACAGCGTTACGCCGTTTATGAAATCTTTAGAACTCCCTAATGCCTTATTTATGGGCCGTCGCGTAAGTTATGGGTGAGGTAATCGCAACGGCGCCTCAACGGTGACGTTGCGAGCCGCTTGAGCGATGGGTAACCCCCCATACCAACGCAAGCGGCCCGGGAAAGTCTTCTTCGGGCTGCGTCTAACCAAACACTTCAGTCAGCCTGAATCGGCAAGCGGGACGCCAATGTCCCGCTTTTGCAATTGCGGCCAACATCTCAAAGGAGCAATTCAAATGATTGTCATGAAGTTCGGCGGATCTTCGCTGGAGTCTGCGAGCGCCATCGAACGAGTAGCCTCTATCGTTAAGTCCTATCTCGCCCAGCGGCCTGTGGTTGTCGTTTCCGCCATGCGGAAGACTACGGACGGACTGGTAGCTGCCGCCGACCACGCTGCTCGTGGCAACTCGTATCTTGCCTGGCGGCAATTGGGCGAGCTGCGTAATTTCCATCTCCAGGAGACCCGGCGCCTTCTTCGCAGCCAAGCGCAAGTCTTCGTCGAACAGAGTATCGCGCCAAAATTCCACGAGCTCCATGTGCTGCTCACAGCCCTGGCTGAGGGCGATAGGCAACTCACTCCGCAGTTGCAAGACGAGATCCTGAGTTACGGAGAGCGCCTTTCAAGCGAGATCGTTTCCGCGGCATTCAATCGCGCCGGAATCAAAACCGCTCACCTCGACGCGCGCCAGCTTATTCTGACCGACAACCAGTTCACACACGCCGCGCCGTTGTACTGGGAAACCTACGCGAAACTGCGGCGGACTCTTCCCTACCTGAGTGAAGACACCGTAGCCGTCTTGGGCGGATTCATCGGCGCGACTGAAGACGGCCTGACCACAACTCTGGGCCGCGGCGGCTCCGACTTGACTGCGTCCATCGTCGGCGCCGGCATCTGCGCGAATGAGATTCAGATCTGGACCGACGTCGATGGCATGCTCACCTGTGACCCGCGTGTGCTGGACGCCGGGCACCGCGTGCGCACAATCTCTTATCGCGAAGCTGAAGAGATGGCGCGGCTGGGGGCCAAGGTGCTGCATCCCTCAACCGTAGCGCCGGCTGTCCGGCAGAGGATTCCGATCACCATTCGCAATACGCGCCGCCCCGAAATCGAGGGCACGCAAATCGTAGCCAAAGCGAACGGATCAAACGGCACAGTGAAATCAATTGCCTGCAAGACCGGCATGACCGTGGTTCATCTCGATGTGCGTCACGTGGGCGGCCTGCCGAGCATCACGGAAGGACTGGGCAATCTATTTGCGCGCCACAACATTGCCGTCGAACTCGTTCAGGCGCGCCAAGGGGGCGTTTCGTTTGCCGTTGAGAACTCGGCGCTCTTGCCGGAGCTGCTGCGAAAGGTGGATCAATCCGTGCAGGTTCGTGTGGAAGAGGAGCGGGCGGTAATCAGCCTCGTCGGTGAAGGCGTTGGTTCCACTCCCGGCGTCCTGTCCCGTGCGCTGAATGCATTGAAGGGTATCGATGTCCGGATGCACGCTCAAGGATCCTCGCTTTCCACAGTCTGCTTCGCCGTGGCGGAAAGTGAGCTGCGCCAGTCCGTGGAAAATTTGCACCGCCAGTTCTTTACGGCGCTCGACCCCGAGATCTTCGCCGCTGCGCGTGAAACCGCGGAACCGGCTGCGGACGATGGAGAACATCGCCACGGTGAAGCAGGTGGCGACGCGGCACGGGATCCCGTTATATCTGGATGCCTGCCGGTTCGCCGAAAACGCATGGTTCATCGCGCAGCGCGAGCCGGGGTACGCGGACTGGACACCCAAACGGATCGCGCAAAAGATGTTCTCTTACGCCGATGGATGCACGTTCTCGGCAAAGAAGGATGCTTTTGCCAACATCGGCGGCCTTCTGTGTACCAATGACGACCGGCTGGCGGTACTGGAGACCAACCTGCTGATCCTCACCGAAGGCTTTCCCACGTACGGCGGGCTTGCGGGGCGCGATCTGGAAGCCTCGCGGTGGGTCTGGAGGAGATTCTGCATCCGGACTATCGGCGGTATCGCATCGCCTCGACGGGATACCTGGGGCGCCACATCGCGGATCATGGTGTGCCCATCGTCGAACCGCCTGGCGGCCATGCCATCTACATCGACGCCGCGCGTATGTTGCCGCATATTCCGAAGCATCAGTTTCCCGCTCAGGCGCTGGCCGTCGAACTCTATCGCCACGCGGGCATCCGCTCGGTGGAAATCGGCTCAGTCATGTTCGGAGCGAACGCCCAGCACGAACTCCTGCGGCTTGCCATCCCGCGGCGTGTTTACACGCAAAGCCATATCGACTATGTGGTCGAAGCGATCCTCGAAGTGAATGAGGAGCGCACGCGCATTCGCGGCCTCGCGATTGAATCCGAGCCGCCATTCTTGCGTCACTTCAGCGCCAGGTTCCGGCAGATATAATTGAATTCCGCGATGACGGCCAATTGGTTTCCGCTATGGCTCAGCTTGCGCGTTGCGGTTCTGGCTACGCTAGTCTCAGTTGCGTTCGGGCTGTGGATGGCGTGGGTACTAGCCAACCGCGAGTTTCGCGGCAAAGAGTTGGTATACGCGCTGGTGACTCTGCCGCTGGTGCTGCCACCGACAGTGCTCGGCTATTATCTGCTCGTTGTGCTCGGCACGTCCAGCCCGCTCGGCCATCTTTACGAATCGCTGTTCGGTGCACCGTTGGTCTTCACATGGCAGGCGGCGGTGGTGGCTTCCACATTGCACGCCATTCCGCTGTTGACGAAATCGGCGCGAGCTGCATTTGAAACCACGGGTCGCAATTACGAGAAGGCGGCGCGCGCCATCGGGGCGTCGGACTGGCGGGTATTCTGGCGTGTGACGCTGCCACTCTCACGTCGCGCGGTCGCGGCCGCAAGCCTCACGGCTTTTGCGCGGGCGCTGGGAGATTTCGGGGTCACGCTGATGATTGCCGGCAACTTGCCGGGCAAAACGCAAACCGCGGCGGTTGGCATTTATGATGCCATCCAACGAGGCGACACACGCGCGGCACGCGTGCTGGTGCTGGCGCTTTCAGTGGCGACGCTCGCCATCGTGTATGCCGCCAATCGGCTCGGTCCTCGACCGGTGGCGGAATGATCGAAGCGCGCATTAATAAGCGCATTGCGCCGTCGCTCGATTCGGCGGGGTTTTCTCTCGATATCGAATTCCAAGCGCGCTCGGGCGTCACGGCGTTGTTTGGCACGGCAGGGTCCGGAAAGACCCTCACATTCGATGCGATCGCGGGTTTCGTGCGCCCTGACGCCGGCAGGATCATGCTCGATGACCGAATCCTGTTCGACGCCGATTCACGCGTGCACCTGAAGCCGCAGCAGCGAAATTGCGGATATGTTTTGCAGTGCGACGGGTTGTTCCCGAACATGACTCTGCGCGAGAACCTTATCTTCGCGGCCGATCGTTTGCCGAGACTCGAGCGCCATCGTCGCGTCAATGAGACGGTCGAGCGTTTTCAGCTTACAGGGCTCGCCGGCCGCCGGCCGCAAGAAATATCAAGAGGCGAGAGGATGCGCTGCTTACTGGCGCGGGCACTCATGAGCGCTCCGCGTGTTTTGCTGTTGGACGAGCCGTCGCACGGGCTGGATGCGCCTTCGCGAACGGAACTCCACCGGCTGTTGCGCGCTGTTCAGGGCGATTTCCCGATCCCCATCTTGCTCGCCACTCACGATCTGGAAGAATGTTTCCAACTTGCCGACGAGATGCTGGTGTTGCGAGATGGCCGGATTGCGCAAAGCGGGAGTCCGCGCGAAATCCTGGAGCAACCGGCGAGCGTCGAGGTCGCGCGGCTGCTCGGTGTCTCGAATCTGTTCCAGGCGGAGATTACCGCGCTCGACCCGGGACGCAATACCAGCCGGCTGCGGTTTCAGGAGCACGAACTCACGGGGACGTATTTCCCGGGCCACCTGCTGGGCGATCGTGTGTGGCTCTGCGTTCGCGCCGGGGATCTGCGCGTGACCGGGCGCAACGGCGCGCGCGTGGAGGCCAATCAGGTCCCGGCGAAGCTGCTGTGCGTATCGGAGATGCCGCAATCGGTGCGCCTCGAATTCTCTGGTGACATCTCCGTGGAGCTGGCGCGTAACGAATTCGAACGGCAGAAGGATAATAAAGATTGGCTGGTGGAATTTCCGCCGGCCGCATTACGAGTGTTGTAGTGAAGTCTCTCGAGGAATATATTTTGCTCGCCGAACAGGCGCACGGCCATATGTGCGCGGGACAGATTCTGGGGCTGCGCATGGCGATCTACGGCATGAAGCTGTTGGGGATCGAGGATCCTACGGGCCGCGACCGCAAGCGGCTGGTCACGTTCGTCGAGATCGACCGGTGCGCGACGGACGCGATCCCCATCGTAACCGGCTGCCGCTTGGGTAAGCGCGCGCTGAAGTTTCGCGATTTCGGAAAAGTAGCGGCGACCTTCTGCGATCTGAGAGACGATCGCGCGGTGCGTGTAGTGGCGCGCGAGACCTCCAAACGCCGCGCCCTGGAACTCTACCCGGAAATCGCGGACAAGAATCAGCAACAGATGCGCGCGTACCGGGAACTGCCAGATGAAGAGCTTTTCGCGGAGCAGTGGGTACGCGTCACACTCGGCGCGGAAGAGTTCCCCGGCTATAAGGGAGAGCGGTGCGTGTGCGCGGAATGCGGCGAAGGCATCAATTTCAAGCGTGAGGTCGTCCTTGACGGCCGGGTGCTGTGTAAAGCCTGTGCCGGCGAACGCTATTACACGCCACTGTAGTGCTGCGATACTACATTACCGATCGCAAACCGCTGGGTGGTGTGGATCCACTCGTCGCGAACATCGCGCGCGTCATGGCTGAGGGAATCGAGCGCATTCAGATCCGCGAAAAGGACCTGACCTCGCGGGAGCTGACAGGGCTCGTGCGGCGCGTTCTTGAGCAGCCAAATCCGCATGGAACGAAGATCCTGATCAACGATCGCGTGGACATCGCGATGGTCACGGGCGCTCACGGCGTCCATCTTCCCGCGGGCTCGATCGCGCCGGCTCGGCTGCGAGAGATAACGCCGGCGGGATTTCTGATCGGAGTTTCCTGTCACGCAACCGACGAGATCATACGCGCCGAAGCCGAAGGCGCCGATTTCGCAGTCTTTGGGCCTGTGTTCTTCACCGCATCCAAGGCTGCGTACGGAGCACCGCTCGGATTGAATCTGCTTCACCACGCTGCGGCTTCCGTGCGCATGCCGGTGCTCGCCTTGGGAGGAATCACCCCGGAAAACGTCGAGCAATGCCTGGAAGCCGGCGTCGCGGGTATCGCGGGCATTTCAATGTTTCAGCGAACTTAACGCACTGAAGCGCCCACCTCACGTGCCCGCAGCTCCTTGATTCTGTCGCGCAATTGCGCCGCTTTTTCGAACTCGAATTTCCGCGCGGCTTCCCGCATGCGGTCCTCGAGCTCCGCGAGAAAGTGCTGTCGGGCCTCGGGGGTCATTTGTTCCACGTCTTCGTCAGCCTCAACTGGAACGGTTACGTAGTCACCTTCGGCGATGGCCACCAGACTCATGTCGATGGGCTTAATGATGGATTGCGGCGTGATGCCGTTGCGCTCGTTGTACTCGACCTGTGTGCGGCGCCGGCGATTGGTCTCTTCGATCGCCCGCCGCATGCTGTCGGTCATCACGTCGGCGTACAGCACCGCCCGCCCTTCCAGATGGCGCGCCGCGCGGCCCATGGTCTGGATGAGCGAACCGCTCGATCGCAGAAAGCCTTCTTTGTCGGCATCTAGAATCGCGACCAGGGAAACCTCGGGCAGATCGAGCCCTTCGCGCAAGAGATTAATTCCGATCAACACATCGAACTCGCCGCGGCGCAGATCGCGCAGAATCTTAATGCGATCGAGCGTTTCCACTTCGGAGTGCAGATAGCGGCAGCGCACGCCGGCTTCGGAATAATATTCGGCCAGGTCTTCGGCCATGCGCTTGGTCAACGTCGTCACGAGTACTCGTTGATCCACGGCCACGCGTTTGCGAATTTCACCGAGAAGGTCATCCACCTGGCCCTTGATGGGACGCACTTCCACTTCGGGATCGACCAGTCCCGTGGGCCGAATGATCTGCTCCACCACCACGCCGGCCGATCTGGTCAGCTCGTATGGACCCGGGGTGGCCGAAACGTAGACCACTTGGTTCACGCGATTTTCGAATTCCTCGAAGGTGAGCGGCCGATTGTCCAGGGCGCTGGGCAACCGGAATCCGTGCGCCACCAGCACTTCCTTGCGCGAGCGATCGCCATGATACATTCCGTGCAACTGTGGAACCGTCTGGTGGCTCTCGTCGATAAACATGATCGAATCCTGCGGCAGGTAGTCCAACAGCGTGGGCGGCGCTTCACCCGGCAGCCGGCCGGAGAAATGCCGCGAGTAATTCTCGATCCCGTGGCAGTATCCGATCTCACGCATCATTTCCAGGTCGAACATGGTGCGCTGGTAGAGGCGCTGCGCCTCAATCATCTTCCCCTGCTTTTCGAGCTCCTTCTTCCACCACTCGAGCTCTGTCATGATGCCGGCCATGGCGGTTTCTTTAGTCTGGTCGGACATGACGTAGTGAGTCTTTGGATAGATGGGAAGCCGCAGGTAGGTTTGGCGCACCTGGCCGAGTAACGGGTCGATCTGCGAAAGGCTCTCGATCTGGTCGCCCCACATCTCGATGCGATAAGCGTAGTCGTCGTAGGTCGGATAGACCTCGATCACGTCGCCGCGCACGCGGAAAGTGCCGCGCCGGAAGTCTACGTCGTTGCGTTCGTAGAGGATGTCCACGAGCCGCGACACAATCTGGTTGCGAGAGATCTTCTCGCCTTTTTCCAGCATGAGCAGCATGCCATAGTAGGCCTCGGGCGAGCCCAGGCCGTAGATGCAGCTCACGCTGGCTACGATCACGCAGTCGCGGCGCTCGAACAGCGACCGTGTGGCCGAAAGGCGCAGCTTATCCAGCTCGTCGTTGATGGTCGCTTCCTTTTCGATGTAAACGTCGCTCGATGGGATGTAAGCTTCCGGCTGGTAGTAATCGTAGTAACTGACGAAGTACTCGACCGCGTTTTGCGGAAAAAACGACTTGAACTCGTGATAGAGCTGCGCGGCCAGCGTCTTGTTGTGCGCGAGCACCAGCGCGGGCCGGCCTATCTGCTCAATCACCTTCGCCATGGTGAAGGTTTTGCCCGATCCTGTCACACCGAGCAGCACCTGGTGCTTTTCGCCGTCGTGAACGCCCCGCGAAAGCTCCGCGATGGCGGTCTCCTGATCGCCCCGCGGCCGGTAGGTCACCGCCAGATGAAACGGCATAATCTCAGGGTAACACCGCGCTCCAACGCAGCCGATTTGCGACTACTGCGCGGCTTCGCGCAACGCGTCCAAGGTTTGCCGCGCGGTGGTGAGCCATGAGAATTGCGAGGCGCGTTCCGGACCGGCCGCCGCAAGCCTGGCTCGCACGCGCTCGTTTGAGGCCAGCATTTCCATTGCGTCGAAAATGGCCGCATCGCTGTCCGGATCGAACTGCAGAGCGGCGTCCCCTGCAATGCTCGCGAGCGGTTCAATCTGGGAGCACGCTGTTGGTACCCCCGCGGCCAAGGCCTCCAGTACCGGCAGCCCGAAGCCTTCAAACGTCGATGGGTACAAGAACGCCCAGGCCCGCGCGTAAAGGTCGTACAACTCCTCGCGGGGAATCCAGCCGGTGAACTGCACCGAGGCCGCCAAGCCTAGTTCGTCGCGCAGCCGCTCCAAGTTCGCGGAGTGAAATCCGCGAAGGCCGGTTATCACCAGCCGGAAGTGGGGCCGCTTCTGGTGAAACGCTCGAAACGCACCGAGCAGCCGGTCGAGGTTCTTGTGGGGATGCAAGGTCGAGACCGCGAGCAGCATCGGCTCCTGGCGGCGCACGCTCGCGATCGCGAAGAATTTCGGATCCACCCCCAGCGGAACTACGCGAATCCTCTGCAATGGCAGGCGATAAAACCTTTCGAGATCCGCGCCTGTGGCTGCGGAATCCGCGATTACGATTCGCGAGAGGTGCGCCGACCAGAACAGGAAGAACCGCCAGAAAGGGAGATCGAACCAGCGAAAGTGCTCGGGGTGCCGCTTATGCTGCAGGTCGTGAAACACGGTGACCTGCGGACATCCGCAAACAATTGGACCTGTGAAACCGGGATTCAGAAGGACATCGATCCGGTGAGCAGCCACGGAGAGAGGTAGAGCGGTTTGCTCCCAGAGGATCCGCGCGGGCCGAAAGGCCGCTCGAACCGGTTGCTCCACGAGATGGAAATTTGCCTGCCCAGGACCAAGCAACTGCCCCGTCTCCCGATTGGTGAAGAGAAAATACTGGTTTACGGCGTCGATCTCACCCAGCGAATCCAAGAGGTTGCGCAGGTAAATCTCAGTACCGCCGACCGCGCCCGGGATCAGGTACAGCGCGTTCACGCCAATGCGGAGCGGGCGCATGTCAGCGCCGATTGGCCAGTGCGGCCTCCGCGTTCCTAAGCGACTCTAGAGCTGCTTCGTTTTTCGGATCGAGAGCCAGCGCGTGTTTGAATTCGTCGATGGCGTCGGCCAGATCTCCCCCGTTCTGATACACGCCGCCGAGATAGACATACGTCATCACAAACGAGGGATCTAGCTGTAGCGCTATCTGGAGGGCCGCCATGGCTTCCGCGTTTTTCTTCTGCTTGCCGTAAATCATGCCGATCTGCGAGTACACATGCGCCGTCGGTTCCAGCTCCGCTGCCTGACGAAACTTGGCGAGCGCCTCATCCTCCCGGTTCAGGCAGTCGTACGCCAACCCCCAATCGACGAAGATACTGGCGTACCAATAAGAATGTTTGGCGGGCGGATCATTTTCGGCGGCGCGAGCGTAATGCGGCAACGCCTTGGCACAATCGCCCTGCTCCCGGTATGCTTCCGCGAGGTGAAACTCGGCTCGCGATAGGTTCGGCGACTTGGCAACTGTGTCTTCCCAGAGAATCCTCGGGTCGCTCCAAACGAAGTTCCGCTCGTACGTGGCGATGCCGGAGACGACCAGAACGCCGGCGAGCAAAGCCATCCAGTTCCTTTGCCTGACGTCCACGCGCCGCAAGAACTCCAGCACGATAAGCAACAACCCAATCATGGACAGGTACAGGCGGTACTCCACGACGGGATCTTTGATCGGCATGAACGACGAAGTGGGCGCCATCAGAATCACAAAGGCAAAGAATCCGAAAGCGGCTAGCGGGTAGCGGCGCCGGTAATAAAATGCAGCCCCGGCAACCGCGAGAATTGCGATCAACCCGATGAGGGCTCCGGGCTCCAGAATAGTTCGTGAGATCGGAAAGTCGTAATCCACTCGCAGGCCGGCTGGAAACAGAAACAGCCGGATGTAGAGCCAAAATGCCCGGCACTCGGTGAAAAAATACTGGTACCACGTGAAGTCTTTCAGGCCAAATCCCGCTCCTCCGGCCCCCTGCAGTATCGCACTGCGCAATGTTGTGACTAGGTATGCGACGACTAAAGCGAAGCCGGCCGCGACCGGCAAATACATCCTCCAGTTTCGCCGGATCCCTTCGAAGGAAAACGGCGGATTCCAGAAGTAATCCGTCAGTAGCAACACTGCGGGCAGCACGATCGTATGCTCTTTGGTAAAAGCCGCCGCGCCGAATAGCGCCAACACCAGTGCCGCGCGAGCCCACGTGGTTTCCGCTTGCGGCCGATAGAGGAATGCCGTCCAGGCGCCCAGGAATAGCAGCACGCTCAAGTCTTCCGAACGGCTGGTGATGTATGCCACCGATTCCGAGTTCACCGGGTGTAAAAGGAACAAAGCGCCGGCAAACACGGCGAGCACGTCGCGCCGTGCGCTCACCACGTTCGCGAATTGCAGCACTTTTCGCGCGATCAGAAAAATCAGGATAGAGTTCGCCGCGTGGAAAATCACATTGAAGGCGTGATACGAATACGGCTGGAACTGGGAGAGCCGGTAATTCATCCAGTAGCTCAGCATGACCAGAGGGCGGACGCCCTTCAGCCACGGGAGGAACTCATCAACCGGAAACGTTCCGTTTCCAAACGGCAGGGTTCGGTCGTCGAAAAGGAAGGGGCCATAGAGCGCCGGCCCGTACACCCAGAAGGCTACAGACAGCGTGAGGAAGCCACCTAGGAAGTATGGCCAGTAAGTTCGTTGAGGAACTTCGGCCACAGTGGCGCGCCTCCCAGCGCTTCGATCGATCCGTTTGCTTTGCTGTTTCTTGCCTTTCATTTCGGGCGCACCTGTAACTGGCTTGCCGGCGTCATTCGACTGGCCTGCGACTGGCAACTTCCCCGTTGCCCTAACAGCCCGCCGCATGGTCCTTCAGCGCCTGCAAGTGATATTCGAGGATTGCCACGCGCTGCGCGAGAGCGATGTTGTCGTCCTTCAACTGAGAAATGATCAGCGAAAACCGGTAGAAGATCAGCAGAAAGACACTGCCCACCAACAGGACCAACGCCAGCGGAGGATAAGTCACACCTAGAAGATCGGCGACCGTGCGCAGCAGTACTCGCGCTCGCGAAAACACCAGTAGCGCCGCCGCTCCAGCCAGCCACGCTACCGAGTATTCCACTCGTATCCTGGCGCGCCGCACCGACACCAGCACCATAACGATCAGCAGCACGCTCAAACCTGTCATTGCGTTCAGGAGGCGGTCCAAATCATACCCTCCGCGATTGCTTCGGAGCCCGCCGCTCATACTTCAGCACGTTGACGAAAACTCCAAGCAGCACATGAACAATATAGTAAATGGATTTCATGGGCGTGATCGAGGAACGCCCCGTCCGGCGTGGCTGCATGTGGCAGGCCACCTCGACAAACTGAAATCGGCGCCGCTGCAACACCACCAAGGCTTCAATCTCCGGATACTCCAGCGGAAAGCTGCGGCTAAAAACTCCAAGTGCTCTGCGGTTCACACCCACAAATCCAGAGGTCGGGTCGCGTACGGTCTTGCCGAGAATCGGCCGCAGCACCATGCGGAAGAACTGGATGCCGGCCGTCCGCACGCGGCTGGTCTGACCGCCGTTGCCATTTACGAAGCGCGACCCGATCACCATTTCGCAGCCGGACGTTCGCAAGGTCTCGAAAACACCGGGAATGTCGCGCGCGTCGTGCTGCCCGTCGCCATCCACGCGAATCACGTAGTCATAGCCCAGCTCGAACGCCAGTTTGTATCCCGCCTGCACGCAACCGCCCAGCCCAAGATGATGCGGCAGCGCGAGTATTTGAGCGCCGGCGCCCCGTGCCAGGGTGACGGTGGCGTCCTGAGAGCAATCGTCCACCACCAGGACCGGAACTCCTGGCATGACGTCCTTCACCGCTTGGACCACGCCCGCGATTGCGCCCTCCTCATTGAATGCCGGGATCAGAATCAGAAGCTTAGCCTCGGCCACGGCCTGACTCACAATTCCGCCACTCTTCGAGTGCGAATCGAGTGAGCCCGCAGCAGTTGCACAAAGGCTCCGGCAGAAAGCTTCGCGTGGCTGCGAACCTCGCGGCGTTTCCGCCAAAGCAAAGCGGAATGGCGCACCAGTCCCCAGTGCGCGCGAATCGCAATCAGCGGCAGTCCCCACGGTGGGTTTCCCTCCCGGCGAAACTGGGCCGCGGTCCCGCGTCCTAATGCCATCGACCGCAGATGCCACCAGTACCGCGCCAGCGTGGCAAAGGGAACCGCCCACAACATTCGCGCAGGAAAGTTTTTTGCTACCACAAACAGACGGTTGCGCTCAACATAGTAGGCCTTGAGGCGCGACGCCCGGCCGGCCGAGTGCGAATAGTGATGATCCACCACAGCCTCCGGCACGTACAGGCACTTCCATCCGGCCCAACGCGCTCTCAGACCGAGGTCGGTATCCTCGCAATACAGAAAAAAGTCTTCGTCGAACAGTCCGACGGCATCGAGCATCGGCCTCTGGTAGAGCGCCGCCGAGGCGCTGGGGAACAGCACCTCCTCCTGGCGATCGAATTCCGCGGCTGGAAACAGGTGCCCGCGCTGCTTGCTGCTGCCATCCCGCGCGATCACCATGCCGGCAGAATCGAGATGCTCCTCGCCGAAGAACCGCACTTGCGACGCAAACATGCCCGCATCGGGATGCGCGTCCGCCGCAGCTAGCAGGGAGGCCAGCCAACCCGGGCGCGGCGCTGCATCATCGTTCAGCGCGGCCAGATACGGAGCCTGGCTTTGATGAAACGCCAGGTTGATCGCGGCTCCGAATCCGACGTTCCGCGGTGGTTCGATGATCTTCGCTCCCCGCCGGCCCGCTTCGCCCGAGCGCACGAGGCCTGCGCCGCTGTTGTCCACGATGACCACTTCGAAGTCACGGCGTGTTTGCTTCTCGATAGCATTGAGACACTCCACCAGCCTCCGGTCCGCCGAAAGTGTGGGGATCACAATAGTTACCGCTGGGTCGGGCAAATCCCGATTTTAGCAGGCGTCAGCGTGTTCCTAAATTTTCGTACCATTTCAGGTTGGCCGTCGCGGAGCCGATGCAGGCCACATCAATGCGCCCGTCGCCATTTAGGTCCGCCGCCGCGCACGCTGCCGCCGCCATGCCGCCGTCATCCAGTACCTGCTTGGACCACCCCTCACCGTCGAAATAGTAGATAAAGACGCTGCGTTTTCCGCCGCGAAACCCGGCTATGATCTCATCATCGCCATCGCCGTTCAGGTCCGCGGTCCAGATCGTGTGGCCATCCACCAGCGTATCGTCGATCACGCGACGCTCCCATGTCGCACTCTTCTGCCGGTATACCGCGACTTGATTACCATGCCACGGCTCGATGGCCGCGATGTAGCGCGCTCCGCCGGTCCGCCCAACCGCCACGTCGCTTGATCCACCTTTGGGCCACGGCGCAGGATCGCCCTTCGCAATCTCGGTGCGGCTCCAGCGGCCGTCCTTTCCAAGCTTGTAAAGATGGAGTCCCACAAAACTCGCGGTGAGGATCTCATCGCGGCCGTCGCCATCCCAATCGATGACATAGATTCCGTGAACCACGCCTTCGTTCTCATCCCCGATTAGCTCGCGCTTCCATTCTCCCGGCCGGTAGAACACCAACGGCGTGTGATCGCGATACTCCGGCGCCTCCGCATGTGCTCCCGTCAAGGGCGCATTGATTAACACCTTTTTCCCGTCGCCGTAGATGTCCGCCCAACGCAGCCTATGAGAGGTCGTCAATCGATCGATCTCTGTGGTCTTCCACGGCCCGCGCGGATCGCCCTCGTGCCGCAACAGCGTAACAATTCCCGCGCTGTTCTTGGCTTGATTTTCAAACCCGCTCGCCAGCACGATCTCCGGAATGCCGTCGCCATCCGCGTCCCAGGCAGCGCAGTTGATCATGCGCGAGAATCCGCTGGCAATCACGTGCCGCTCCCAGGTCGGATTTTCGTACCAAACGAGATCTGGCATGCCGCTGGCGAGAGCAATAATATCTGGCTTGCCATCGTGGTTCAAATCCGCAATCACCACTTGATAACCGCCCTTCAAACCGGTGGCGATCGTATGCTCCACGAACCGCACAGGCCCCGCCGCGGTGAGCGCGCAGCATGAAAAAAAGAAGAAGCCGGCGTAACGCACGCCTCAGTATAGAATGAAACCTAATGGCCATCCGGACGACAGTTGTTGGCAGTTACCCCGTGCCCCATTGGCTGCCGGGTGATAACTCACGGGTCACATTGCGCGACGCCATTATGGTGGTGCTCAAGACCCAGGAGTTGGCCGGCATCGACGTCATCGCCGATGGTGAGCTGAACCGCTTCAACCCCAGCCATCCGGAAACTAACGGCATGATCGACTACTTCGTCAGCCGCATGGATGGCATTGGCACCCGCTTCTCCGTTAGCGATCTGGACAAGTTCCGTGGCGACTCCGGCCTGGCGTATCGTGCCGAGCCGGCCGGAATCGTGACCGGCGAGGTAGGCGAGGGCACGCTCAACCTGCCTCGCGATTTTGAGCTGACCCGATCGCTGACCTCGCACCCGCTCAAATTCACCTGCACCGGCCCGCACATGCTCGCCAAGGTACTCACCGACCGCCACTACTGCAACCCGGCCGATCTGGCCATGGCGATCGCACGCATCTTGCGGTGCCAGCTCGAGCGCATCAACGCCGATGTCATTCAGCTCGATGAAGCCAACATCAGTGGCCATCCCGAAGATCAGGATTGGGCTGTTCCGGCCATCAACCACGTTCTGGAAGGCATTCGTGGCGAGCGCGCTGTCCACGTCTGCTTCGGTAACTACGCCGGGCAGAGCGTGCAGAAAGGCCTGTGGTGGGATCTCATGCCATTCTTCAACCAGCTCAAAGCCAGCCACTTGGTGCTGGAGTTCGCCCGCCGCGGGTATGACGAGCTGGAAGCCTTCCGCGACCTCGATCGCCGCAGCGGCCTCGGCATTGGCGTTATCGACATCAAAGACAACGCCATCGAAACGCCGGACACTATCGCGCAACGCATCGAACGCGCCGTGAGGTCGCTGGGCCCCGACCGCGTACATTACGTCCATCCCGATTGTGGCTTCTGGATGCTTCATCGCACTGTCGCCGACGCCAAAATGCGCGCCCTGGTAGCGGGCAGAAACCTCTATGAAGGCCGCCGCTAGCGCTCTGCTGGTTTGCTGCCTCGCCCACGCGCAGACTAACCACCTGGCCAACATCCGTCAGCTCACCTTCGGCGGCCAGAACGCCGAAGCTTATTGGTCTCCCGATGGCCGCCGCTTGATCTTCCAGTCCACGCGCCCGCCGTACGCCTGCGATCAGATGTTTATCATGAACGGCGACGGCTCCGACGTGCACCGGGTCTCGACTGGCAAAGGCCGCACCACCTGCGGCTACTTTCTGCGCGACGGCAAGCACATCATCTACGCTTCCACGCATGAAGCCGGTGACGCCTGCCCCACCCCGCCCGACCGCAGCAAGGGGTACGTTTGGGGCGTCTTTCCTGGTTATGACATCTATCTCGCCACCGATGCCGGCGACATTCTGAAGAAGCTCACCGATGCGCCCGGCTATGACGCCGAAGGCACGGTTAATTGGAAGACCGAGCGCATCGTCTACACTTCGCTCGCGTCCGGCGATCTCGACCTTTGGACCATGCGGCCCGATGGCTCTGAAAAGAAGCAGATCACCACGGCCATCGGCTACGATGGCGGCGCCGTTTTCTCCCGCGATGGCAAAAAGCTGGTCTGGCGCGCCAACCATCCGTCTACATCCGATGCTCTGGAGCGCTACAAGAGTCTGCTTGCCGAAAACACTACCGCGCCCATGAAAATGGAACTTGTGGTTGCCGGCGCCGGCGGAGAGAACGCCCGCACCATAACCAACTTCGGCTGTGCCAGTTTCGCCCCGACGTTCACGCCCGACGGCAAGAAGATCCTGTTCGCCTCCAACAAGAACAACTGTGACACCCGCAAGTTCGAGTTGTTCCTCGTCAACCTCGACGGCACCGGCCTCGAGCAGGTGACCGACTTCGGCGGTTTTACCTCTTTCCCCGAAATCTCGCCAGACGGCAAGCGCCTGGTCTTCTGCTCCGATCGCAATGCCAAGGAACGTTACGAGTTCAACATTTTCGTGGCGGACTGGCAGTAGGCGGCGCGATGAAAACCGAGTTCCGGAAAGTTATCCCCGCGCGCGAAATCCGCAGCCTCATGGCCTTCGATCGCAAGGTTTTTCCACCGTCCGATCTGTTCGACGCCGATTACTGGAAAGCCTGCGTCGTGCACTGGTTGATTGTCGATGAAGTGAAGGTCGGTTGTTGTGCCTTCGAAGAGCACGTGGATTTTCAGGATGACGTTCGCAAGGACGGAGTGAACCCTCCGCTCAAGGGCACACTCTATATCGCCTCAACCGGAATTCTGCCGAAATTTCAAGGCCAAGGCCTCGGCACCCTCCTGAAATCCTGGCAAATCTGCTATGCGCGCCGTCACGGTTTCAAGCGCATCGTAACCAACACCCGCAGCCGCAACACCGCCATGATCATTCTCAATCAGGAATTCGGCTTCGACATTGTCCGAACCACCCCTCGCTATTACACCGATCCCAGCGACGCGACGGTGGTGATGGAACTTCAGATGTAGGCAGCCCTGAAATAGGCTGGGCCCATCCTGAAACGGCGGCGTCAGGGACCATCTATCTGGTGACCTGCCACATGTCAGCAATGGGTTATGCGTCCAGTTGAGTTGGTCGGGACTTCACGGGCGTGACCCAACGGCGATTACCTTGGGTCCATCTCGACGGCGTAGGCGCTACCAGTGTGAGGTAATGAGGTATCTGGAGTTGTGATGAACGCGTATGTTGGAATTGACGTAGCGTGTGCCAAGCGCAAACCCCTTCCGATCGTGATCTGCACCCGCGGTGCCGATGGGCTGCGCTTGCTCCCACTGAAAGAGTCTGCTCATCAGCCACCGCAAGGCGAGGGGAATGCGCAAGCGATCCAACCGGCCTTCCTACAACGCTTCGCCGAGAAGACAGCAGCGTATTTGCGAGCGATTGAAGGTGCGTTTGATGTGACGATAAGCCGAATCGCCCTCGATACACCGAGCGCGCCAAAACCTGCCGGATACGACGAACGCGAATGCGAGAGAGCTCTCCGTATGATCGGCGTGTCGTATATCAGTACACCGAGCGGTGATGAGTTTGAAGCAATCCGCCGGAAAGTCGAGCGACACCTTGCGGCCGGTGGATCCGAGGCGCGCATCCCTCACGCAAATCAACTTAGGATGCTTGTGGGGTTCGCCCTTTTTGGCCGACTTCGAGATACCTGGGACTGCATTGAAGTGTTCCCACAGGCCACCGCACATATCATCGGCGCAGCTCGAATACACAAATCGAAACCTGGAGGCGTTCAGTGTCAGTTAGACGCGGCCGCAAGATACACACGATCGTCTGGGAAAATGATGGTTTCAGAACTGAGTGCTGCGTGCTTCGGCGAACCTCACGATCGTTCCGACGCTTATCTTTCCGCATGGATAGCCTCACTGGAGGAGCACGAACGTGAGCCGCTCGGGCCAGCTGGGCCCGACGCTATCTGGATCCCGAAGTTGTCCGCATGCAGACAGTTCGCCACCGATGCAAACGCCGGCGACTTGGCATCGTCTCCCCCGTCACTCGAGGAGCACCCCATTTCCGATCGGCGGAGTTCGACGGCCCGGCGCGAATCTGGCTCGATCACAGCAAAGCCGGAGCACGTGTTGGGAGCCGAGCATGCGTCGAGCAACAGTCTGACCCCGGACGCAAAAGGCGTGGAGCGCGGCGTTCGCCTGTTCACCTACCTCGTTGAAGCGGCGAATGGTGGAAAGGCTGTCGGGATCTCCTACGGCGGTTTTCTCGCATATTTGCACGGCGTCGATGAATTCCGCGAGGTGGCGGGGCGGAATTTTTTGCTTTCGGATGGTATCGCGGCGGTTCGAATAGCATGGAGCATCACCGAGGCTGCTGGCGGGCGAAAGAAGGTTGGTCGATCGGAACTTGCGATCGACGCTGGCATGGACACATTCATTTGGAAACTGAGACCACCTTTCGATCGGCCTGAAGGCGCCTGGCGTTATCCAATTCCTTACACCCGAGAGCAATGGCTTTCGGTTTTTCCGGACGGCGAGCGCCGTCTGATCACCGCGACGGAACTCCGGCTAATCGCCACAGACAGCGAATGATGGCTAGAGAAGCGTCGGCTATCATGTTCCAATGGCAACAAACTCAGCGGGAAAAGACTTCCCATACGCGTTCCCGATATACCTATCCCCGGTCCTGCGGATTCTTGCCGACGGCGAAGATCACACTGTCGCAGAGATCCGCCAGCGCATATTAGCCGAATTTCCACTAACGCCCGAGCAATTGTCGTTGAAACGCGCCGGGCACAATGTAACGGTGTTTATCAACAAGGTAGCACTTGCTTTCAACCGGCTGGTGTCCCACAAAGCGATTGTGTCTGGTCACGCGGTATCGGAATCGTATCGTATAACTGACCATGGGAGTGAGGTTTTCAAGAGACGCCCCAACGACGCAAGAGAGCGGGATCTGTAGAAACCGCTGAAAAGACGAACACGATGGACTGAAGCCGTTTGCAGCGCCCCCTCGACTCTAGCTCACGGCTTTCCCGTAAAACTTCTTCAGTCCCCCCACGATCAAGGCCGCATCGAACACGGCCAGCGCGCCGGCCACCACGGCGATAGAAATATGCGGGTATTGCGACTGCGGCACCAGCGTTCCTCGCAGTCCTTCGCTCGCGTACACCAGCGGATTCAGCAGCACTAACTTCTGCAGTATTGGAAAACCGCTGAGTGCGCTCCACGGATAATAGACGCACCCGAAGAAAATCATGGGAGCGAGCACCAGGCTGAACATCAGGCCGATTTGCGTCTGTCCCACGCTGCAACCAAGCATCAGACCCCCGGCAGCCGAGAACAGCGCCACCAGCAGCATTACCAGGCCAAACAGCAGCGGCCGCTGGAAACTCAGCCCCACTCCGGCTCCCAGCACCAGCCACGCCGCCAGCATTACCACCAACCCGGACACCAGCGCCTGGATCATGCCTGCCAGAATCTTCTCCACCGCCAGCCATTCAATCCGCATCGGCGCCAGGAGCCGGTCTTCGATCTCACGCGTAAATTGGAATTCAGCGATCAGTGGCATTGACACCGCTTGGATGCCCGTCATCACCATGCTCATTCCCATGATGCCCGGCACCAGCATCCCTTTGTAACTTGCGGGCATCATGCCGCTGCCCGTCATCACGCGCCCGAAAACAAAGGTGAACAGCAGCGGCTGCAACATCGTTTGCGTCAACAGCGCCCAGATATTCCGCCGCGCCACGTGTGCGTCGCGCGCCAGCATCGCCAGAAAAGTCTTCGCGTTCATTGCCGCAGGCTCCTCCCGGTATGGTGCAGAAACAGATTCTCCAGGCTTGGCTCCGAAATGTGAACGTCGCACAGTTCCGTGCCCGATTCCCCCACCACACTCACTATCGCGCCGATGAGCGCACCGCCTTGATCGGCGTAGAGATCCACCGCGTTGCCGTCCGCGCGAACTTCCGTCACTCCCGGCAACCGTTGCAGCCGCTCGATCAGTTCCGGGGACCCTCGGCCCACATTTAACCGCACCAGGTAGCCTCCGGGAATGGACGCCTTCAGCTCAGCCGGCGTCCCCTCGGCGATGATGCGCCCGTGATCCACGATGGCAATGCGGTGGCAGAGTTCGTCAGCTTCGTCCATGTTGTGCGTGGTCAACAGGATCGTTTTGCCGCGCGCGTTGTACTCGCGGATGATCTCCCAGAGCAGCAGCTTGGTTTGCGGATCGAGTCCCGTGCTGGGTTCGTCCAGGAACAACACTTCGGGTTCGTGCACCATGGCCCGCGCGATGGAAAGCCGCTGCATCATGCCGCCCGAGTAGCTGCGCACCATCTCATCGGCGCGAGTGGTGAGCTGGAACCGCTCGAGTAATGCGGCGGCCCGGCGCGCACGCTCAGCGGATCCGATGCCGTAATAGGCTCCATGAAACATCAGAATCTCGCGGGCTGTGAGCGAAAAATCCAGGTTCGGCCTTTGCTGCACCACGCCGATCAGCCACTTGGCCTCTACCTGCTGGCGCCAAACGTCATACTCCCCGATGCGCGCCTCGCCGCTTGTGGGCCGCACGCGCGTGGTCAGAATTCCGATGGTCGTGGACTTCCCCGCCCCGTTCGGGCCCAGCAAGCCAAAGATTTCGCCCGGCTGGATGGCGAGCGAGATCCCATCGAGCGCTACAATCTCAAACGCTTTCTTGTTTTTTGAGCCGGTTCCGCGCATCCCCATCATGCCGAACCCCGCCACACCGGCAGCCATCGGAGGCGGTGATGTGTACACTTTGCGCAGTTCTTTGGTGGTGATCCCAACCCCCACGGTACCTCCGCGACGATCGTCCGCTGCCTTGCAAACGGCGCCAGGCGATCGTACGCAATTAGGTTAGCAGGAGCGCTTCAAGTTTTCCCTTTTGCCTTTTGCCCTTTGCCTTTTGCCTTCAGGTCCCCGAAGTAGTCCGGCGCTTCCGGCACTGCCGCTCCGTCCTTTCGTGGCGATGACGCGCCGTAATTCACAGCCGTCGCCGAGTCATGCACCACCACTTGCCCGCCACCCATCCAGCTCGAAAAATCTCCTTGCACATCCAGCTTGTGGCCGCGGTTTGTCAGCTCGGAGCGCACTTCCGCCGGCACTCGCGCTTCGATCATGACGTCGCAGCCGCCGAAGTTCAGCTTGGTGAACCGGGGAGCTTCGAGCGCCGCCTGAATGTTCATTTCGTGATCCACCATGTAGGACACAAACTGCGCATGCGCCTGGGCCTGATTCAATCCGCCCATGATGCCGAACCCGATGTGCACCGGACCCTTCTCCATAAACGCTGGAATGATGGTGTGAAACGGACGTTTCCGCCCCACCAGCGCGTTGGGGTGCTGAGGATCCATCTCGAAAAGCCCGCCGCGGTTCTGCAAATGAAAGCCATATCCTTCGACCACCACACCCGAGCCGAACGAAAGATAGACGCTCTGGATCAGCGACGCGATGTTGCCCTCGCGATCCACCGCGGCCAGATAGATTGTGTCGCCCGCATATTGTTTCGGCTGGCCTGGCGCCGGCGCGCACTGCGCACGGGCGGAGTCGATCATCCGTGCGCGCTCCTCCGCATACCTCTTAGACACGATGCCCGCTACAGGGACTTGGGCATAGCGCGGATCGGCAAGATAGCGCTGCAAATCCGCGTATGCCAGCTTTTGCGCTTCCATCTTGAGGTGAAATGCGTCAGCACTGAGCGGTCCATAGGAGCCCAGTGGAAACCGCTCCATCATGTTCAGCATTTCGAGCGTCGCCATCCCCTGCCCGTTGGGCGGCAACTCGTAGACTTTCCATCCGCGATAGTCCGTCGAGATCGGTTCCACCCATTCGGATGAGAACTCGCTCAGGTCAGCCGCCGCCATGGCGCCGCCGCGTTTGTCCGAGGTGCGCAGAATGGCCTTGGCGATCGGGCCGCGATAGAACGCCGTGGCTCCTCCGCTGGCAATCAGCTCCAGCGCCTGTCCGAGTTCCGGGTTGTGAAACACCTGGCCCACTGCCGGCGCGCGGCCATCAGGCATGAAGATGCGGCGGCCGTTGTCGTCCATCTCGAGCGTCGTGGTGGCGCGCTCCCAGGCGCCCGCGATCATCTCCGTCACTGGAAATCCATTCTCGGCGTAGTAAATCGCGGGCTGCAGGAGGTCGCGCCACGGTACCTTGCCAAACTTAGCGTGCAACTTCTCCCAGCCGTCCACGCAGCCCGGCACCGTCACCGATTGAATGCCCTCCTGCGGCATGGTGCTAATGCCCTTGGCGCGCAGATATTCGATGTTTAGTGCCTTGGGTGCCCAACCGCTGGCGTTGATCCCGGTCAGCTTGCCGGTCTTCGCGTCCCAATACATCGCGAACAGATCGCCGCCGATGCCGTCACTATTTGGCTCCACGACGCCCAGCACCGCGTTGGCGGCAAGCGCCGCGTCCATAGCCGATCCACCGCGAGCCAGAATCTGCGCGCCGGCCTGAGATGCCAGCGTCTGGCTGGTGGCGACAATTCCGTGTCGCGAAATCACCATCGACCGCGCCTGCGTCCGGTCCTGCGCCTTAGCGCTCATGGCAAAGAACACTGTGGCGGCGCACCCGGCCCACCATCGTTTCCAGCCTCCTGTCATGGAGGCAAATGATATCACGCTGCGCGGAGCACGAATGTAAAAAGCGGCGGCCAGCCGGTGGCATCGGCGTGTGTTGTATCAGACGGCATTCAAATCCTGAATCAGCACGGCCATGGAGGCGCCATTTTTCAGGCCGTTCCGAGTCAAAATCTGGATGGCGCTTGCCGGGTAAGAGGAGCTGTGCTGGAACGCCTTGGTGCTCGATTGGATGGCCTTGATCACATGATCCATCCCAAATGCCGACTGATGAAGGCCCGCCATGCCAATTAATACTGTCCGGATAATTGCATAGTACGCCATCATCAACATGCAATGAAGGGAGATGGAATTGTCGGCGCCGTGAAGCCCGCACTTACGATTCGCCTCCAAGCGGCCAAGTGGGAAGAGGTTCTTGTATACATAAGCTACGCAGTACCGTTCCATTACGTATTGGTTTTGATCAAAAAACGGAACATAATACTTCGCATAGGCATCGGCGTAGCGCCGCGTAATATCCTTCAGGTCAGACTCAGGTGTCCATTGCAGCCCGTGCATGAAATCCTGATAACAGTCAAGAAAACGACGGCCAGTGAAGTCGGAGCTGATACGCTTGACGATCATTTCCAGAACAGTCACAAGCTGAGCACTGGGCTGGACCTTGCACTTACTTAGTAAGTCATCGAATGAGCCGTTCTTGATGGCATATAAATAGCCTTGAATCAAAGCAGGAACATCCTGATCATTATTCATGACTGCCATTTCACTCAACTTGTCACAGAGATGGCCGATGATGACCAGGCGCTTCCACAGAGGATACGTGCGCTCTCGCAGGATCGCCACAATCAGACTTCTGATGTCGAGAAAATGTGGGTATGCCCTGCCATCGTAGCTGGCGTTGGGCACCCCGGGCGCTCGAAAAGTGCCCATACGAAAGCTGCCGATTTGGTCCGCAGTCTCGAGTAATTCCATTGGATGTGGATCTGAAAGCACGACTCGCGCTGCCTCGGGACAGGATAGGTCTAAGGTTCGCTCCAGGACATCGCCAACTTGATTCATCATTCGCGGGTATATTGCGCAGATGTCAGACAAGTAGTCTTCTCCGAGCTTCTTTTGAACAGAGCAAAGTCCCTCGGAGAGAAATGGACAGTGAGTTTCGGTGAGCTTGATGGTTGCGTATTCATCGTCACTGGCATCGCTGGATTTGATCGTAACCAGCCCGTTCGATAAGGATCCAAGCTCAGGATCACTGCATTGCTGATACTTATCGTAAGTAACGCGGTCGACGGTGATGGCCCAGCCGTCACAGCAGGTGTCTTCGCAATCGGCTCCGGTGCAGTGGAATGCTTCGTAATGCCGAGGTTGGACGATCCTCGATAGAGCCGGCATAGGTTGAGCATAACACCGCCCGACGCACCACCCGGCCAGTCTGACCGGCTTGTCAGCGCCGCATACTGCGAAGCCCGATCGCGTACACTCGGAGGATGCACGATCTCCGATGTGCCCTCCGCACTTTGCGGCGCAACCGCGCGTTCGCTCTGGCTGCCTTACTCACGATTGCGCTCGGTGTGGGCGCCAACACCGCGGTCTTCAGCGTGGTGCGCGGCGTGCTGCTGCAGCCGTTGCCTTTCCGTGAACCGGAGCGCCTGGTGATGCTGTGGCAGACGCATCCCGCCATACCGCAATTGCAGCTCACGACGCCGGATTTTGATGTGTGGCGCGCGAGGAACCATAGCTTCGACCAGATGGCCGCCTACACGCTCCAAGCCATGAACAAGATCTCGCTCATCGGTTATGGGGAGCCGGAGCAGATTCAGGGGACCATGATGTCAGCGAATCTGCTGCCGATGATGGGCGTTACGCCTATCGTTGGTCGCGGCATTTCGCCGTCAGAGGAGAGAGGGCGCGAACACGTGGCGCTCATGAGTGAAGCTCTCTGGCGGCGGAAGTTCGGGGCGGATCGCTCGATTGTGGGCAAGCCCATCCGTATTGACACGGAATCGTTTACGCTGGTGGGCATCGTGCCGCAGCGCAACGGCTTTCCGGTATGGGCCGACATTTGGTTGCCCCTCTCGCTGCTCGAGCCGGAGTTGCAGACTAACCGCCAGTTCCATCCGCTCGAAGTGGTGGCGCACTTGCGGCCGGGAGTCAGCATCGAGAGCGCGGAGGCCGACATGCAGGCGCTCGCGCATAGGCTGGCTGAAGCTCATCCCGCCACCAATAAGACCGTTGGTGCAGCGGTGGTTCCGCTGGCCGATGAGGTGTCGGGACGCGTGCGGCCTGCGCTTCTGGTCGTGTGGGCGGCCGTGGGTTTGATCCTACTGATTGCGTGCGTTAACGTTGCCCACCTTATGCTGGCACACGGGGCGTCGAGAAGACGGGAGGCAGCGATTCGCGCCGCGGTCGGCGCGCAGCGATCCCAGTTGATCCGGCTGTTTCTTGTGGAGAGTGTCTCCATCGCGGTCCTCGGCGGTGCGCTCGGTCTCATGCTGGCGTTGTACCTGACGCCGGCGCTGACATCGCTTGCGGCGGCCGAGATTCCACGCTTCGCCCAAGTTTCCGTCGATGGCGGCGTCTTCATGTTTGCTCTAGCCGTCTCCACGCTCTGTGGAGTGCTCTTCGGTCTGCCGCTGGCGATTCGCAGCGCACGCACCGATCTCGGTGAAGCTCTGAAGCAAAGCGGTGGCGTTTCGTTCGCGCTGCGGCGCGGCCGTATTGGCGGCGTGCTGGTCATGGCGGAAGTGGCGTTGTCACTGGCGGTATTGATCGGCGCGGGTCTGCTGGTGAGGAGTTTCGCCGCGCTTCTCAATATCGCTCCGGGCTTTCGTGCCGATCACGTGCTCGCCATGCAGGTCCACCTGCCGAGTAGCAAGTACGACTGGCAAAAAGCCGAGCAGTTCTTTCGGACCACGCTCTTTCCGAAACTCCGGACGTTGCCTGGCGTGACGGATGTCGCGGCGGCGAACACCGTGCCCATGGCGCTCGATCGCACCGAACACAGCAGGTTTGCCACGCGTTTCGGGATTGTAGGGCAGACATTCGAACCGGGCCACTTTCCAGTGGCGCTCAATCGATGGGTAAGCGCTGAATATGTGCAAGCAATGGGTATTCCGCTGAAGAGCGGGCGCTACTTGAACGAGAGCGATAGCAATAAGCCGGTGGTGCTAATCAACGAAGCCATCGCGCGGCGATTCTTCGCCGGCCAGGATCCGGTCGGCAAGCAGATTCTGCTAAGCGTCATGACGCCGAAGCCTTCGGCGGTCGAGATCGTAGGCGTAGTGGGCGATACGCGCGATTGGGCGCTCGATATCGAGCCTGAAGCGACATTTTACGGCGTAGCGATTTCGCCGAGCATGACGCTGGTTGCGCGCACGAAAGGCGACGCGAATAGCCTGGCCTCGACAATAAGGCAGACGGCGATGTCCACAAATCCCGAACTGGTGGTCGGCGAGGTGCGCTCGATGGACGAAGTCGTCGGGAGATCGCTCGCGCAACGTCGCTTCGCACTCCTGCTCGTGAGCGGCTTCGCGCTGCTGGCGCTGGTGCTCGCAACGATCGGAATCTCCGGCGTGGTCTCGTATTCGATCGCCACACGAACCCGGGAACTGGGCTTGCGCATGGCGCTGGGCGCGCAATACCGTGAAGTGGTCGGTTTGCTGCTCAAAGAGAGTCTCGCGTTGGTCGCGCCGGGGCTGGTCGCGGGATGTGTTCTCGCCTTCGCGCTGACACGCATCATGGAGTCGCTGCTTTACGGGGTTACGGCCGCGGACCCCCTGACTTATCTCGGCGCGGCTCTTTTCCTGCTGACAGTGGCGATGACAGCGGTATACCTGCCTGCTCGTCGAGCCATGCGGATCGATCCGATGCTGGCGTTGCGGGAGCAGTGACCGCTGTCCGCTTCTGGGAATTCCCATCTCGGAAGTGGACGTGGCGCCCTGGTGTCCTTACGTTGCGGGCCCGGTTTTTCAGCGACTTACGATTTTAGAACCGATGGCCCTCCTCGTGCGTAATTAACGGCATGACCAACACGCCGCGAACGCTTATCGCCGACGATCAGCCCGACGTGCTGGAAGCTCTGCGGCTGTTGTTGAAAAGCGAGGGCTATCAAATTGAAGCCGTGAATTCGCCGGCAGGGGTGCTCGATAAGCTGAAATCGGGACCGTATGATGTCCTGCTGATGGACCTCAACTACACGCGTGACACGACTTCCGGCAAGGAAGGCCTCGATTTGCTGGCGCGCATTCAGGCCATCGACAAGACGTTGCCGGTGGTGGCGATGACGGCATGGGGCTCGGTGGAACTGGCCGTGGAAGCCATGCAGCGCGGCGTGGGCGATTTCGTGCTCAAACCGTGGGAGAACGCCCGGCTGCTGCACACGCTTAAGAGCCAAATCGAGAAGGGCCAGATCAAACGCACGGAATTGCGCCGTGAACGCGAAGAAGTTGAAGAGGCGCGGGCGGTGGGCGAGGCCCTGCTGCCCCGAACTATTCCGGAAGTTCCGGGGTTGGAAATTGCCACAACGTCACAGCCGGTGCGCACCTTAGGCGGCGACTATTTCGACGTGCTCGACCTGGGGAACGGCAAGCTCGGCATCTGCATCGCGGATGTAATCGGAAAGGGCGTGCCGGCAGCGCTACTGATGTCCAACGTACAGGCGACGGTTCGCACATTGGCGACGGAATCGCTGACGCCCTCGGAGCTGGTTGCCCGGCTGAATCAAAGTGTTCACCGCAACACCACACCGGGAAAATTCGTCACCTTCTGCTATTGCGTCGTGGATCGCAATGCACACCAGGTTACGTATACAGATGCTGGACACTGCGCGCCCATCCTGGTGCGGGCGAACGGGGAAGTGGTGCGGCTGGATGCCGGTGGCGCCGTGCTGGGTGTCTTCCCGAAATGGGCGTACGAGCAGGCCACGGTTTCGCTCGAGCCCGGCGATCGCCTGGTGCTTTTCACCGATGGAGTTACCGAGGCCGCTAATTCACGCGAAGACGAGTTCGGCGAGGAGCGCCTGGCTCAGTTAATCTCGGCGCTGCGCGACCGCGGAGCGCACGAACTCAAGAATCGCATCCTACAGACCGTTTCCACTTTCACCGCCGGCAGGGCGCAGGACGATGCCACGCTGGTGGTGGTGGCCGTTTCCTGATCCGCGCAAGCTCGCACCTGCATTGCTCCCACGCGAAGTCTAGTACCATCGTTAATATTCGTACGCGTTTGCAAGCCGTGGCCGGAATGCCGCGTTCTTGGCAAAACGTGCTACATCTCGCTCGACGCAGGGCCAGGGCTGCGGACTGCCATCGGGAGATCGAGCGATTGGAGGGGCAGGCATGAACATCACGGTCACCGGCGCGACGGGGTTCATCGGGCGTTATCTGGTGCAATCCCTGGCGGCCGACCGCCATTCGGTGCGCGCGTTGAGTCGCGCCGCGTGGAACATTTTTGCAGGTGAGCCGCCGGCCGAAAGCCTGACGGGAGCTGATGCCGTGGTTCATCTGGCTGGTGCACCGGTAGCGCAGCGATGGACCCGCCAGGCACGGGAACAGATTCGCGCCAGCCGGGTGAAAGGGACACACCATCTGGTGACGGCGCTTTCCACCCTTCCGCAACGGCCCGAAGTGCTGGTTTGCGCATCCGCAATTGGAATTTACGGCGACCGTGGCGACGAAGTGTTGACCGAAACCTCGCCCGTTGCGACCGGATTTCTCGCCGATGTGTGCCGGGCATGGGAGGCTGAGGCCGACTTGGCGGATTCGCTCGGCGTGCGAGTAGTGAAATTGCGCATCGGCATCGCGCTCGGCAGGAAAGGTGGGGCGCTTGAGAAGATGCTCCCGCCGTTTCGCGCGTTCGTCGGTGGAAAGCTAGGGCCAGGGAGCCAGTGGATGTCATGGGTGCATATTACTGACATCGTGGGACTCATCCGGTACGCCCTCGACCATCCCGTGAGCGGCGTGTTGAATGCGACCGCACCCAATCCGGTACGCAACTATGACTTCACGCGGGAATTGGGCCATGCGCTGCACCGGCCGGCCATCTTCCCGGTTCCCGCGATGGCGCTGCGGCTCATGTTGGGCGAGATGGCGGACGTGCTTCTGGCAAGCCAGCGAGTGCTCCCCAAAGCCGCGGAATCCGCGGGCTATCGGTTTGCATTTCCGGAACTCGGTCCGGCGCTCCGTGACCTGAGCCGCTAACTCAAACTCTCATCGCAAAGAAGACCACCAGGAACAACGCGATTAAGAACACTGCGCCTAAACCTATATAAAGGATTAGATTAGACTGGGGCTGGCCCAGCGCAGGAGCGGGGGTCGCGGGCATATTCAACACCGGTGGCGCAGGAGGTGCGGGCATCACCGGTGGTCGCGGAATCACCGGAGGCGCCTGCGCGGGCATCCCGTAAACTGGCGGCGCTGTTGGGGCTGCCGGCCGTGCCGGAAGGCTGTACGCCGGTGGAGGAATGGCGACCCCTGGTGCAGCTGGCACTCCTTGTACAGGTGGAATAACGGGGGTGGCGGGGGGCGCGGGCATACCGTAAACGGGTGGTTGGGCCGGCGGTGCCGCTTGCACAGGCTGCTGCGGTGAATTAAACATCCGTGTGTACTCGCCCGGGCCCTGTTGAGGAGGAGCGGCCGGCGCCGCTGGCTGCGCAGCGGGAGCTGGCGGCGCCGGGGACGGCGAGCTGAACATCCTCGTATATTCTCCCGGACCGGATGGCGGAGGCGTTGGAGGAGGCGCTACAGGTGCTGCGGGAGGCGGGACCACCGGTTGCGGCGGAAGAGGCGTACCGCGGCCGGGAGCCGTCGGCGAGCCGAACATCTGGGTAAACGCTCCCGGCTCTCGATATGAGGGCGCGGCGGGAGCGGCTGGCGGCTGATTCAACAGTTCACCGCCGGGGCGCGATTCGGGCATCGGCGATTCGAAAAAACGCGTGAATTCACCCCCGCCGGATGCCGGAGGAGCAGACGAAAGCGGTGCGGGTGGAGCAGGGGATGATGGAGGCGCGACAGGCGAGGGGAACATCCTCGTGAAGGCGCCTGGTTCCGAATCGGGCGGTGGCGCGGCAGCCGGTGGTGGCGCCGCGGCCGGCGGAGGTGCTGGTTTTCCCTGTGGTACCGGCGGCGCCTGCACCGGCGACTGAAACATCTGCGTAAATGCTCCCGGCGCCTGTTTCTGCGGCCCGGGGGGAGCAGTAGATGGAGGCGCAGTCGGCGGAGCCGGACGCGATGCCGGCGCGACCGGCGACTGAAACATGCGCGTGAATGCCCCAGGCTCGGAAGCTGGCGGCGGTGCCGCGGGTGGCTGGCGAATGGCGGCGGGGGAAGGCGGGGCATTCGATGCAGGCGGCCCCGGCGGTAACGGAGACTGGAACATGCGCGTGAATTCACCCGCCGGCGGTTGCGCTGGCTGCGCAGGCTTCGCCGGGGACGGCTGGGCGGTCGAACTTGGCATCGAGGGCGGCAGGGTTGCCGCCGGTGGAATCGGCGCCTGAAATTGCCGCGTGAAGTCGCCGGGTTCCTGCGCTGTTCCAGAAGGTTGAAGATTTGGCCGGTTGAGCGGCAAGGTGGGGAGATCCGCCTGGCCCGGGGTCGCCGCAGGTACTTTCCACCGGCCCGCCCGTTCGAGTCTCTCGCGCTCCTGGGGATCCGGATTCTCTTTCTCGGGATTCATAGCGCCGCCCTCTAGGCTATGATGTCACCCCCACGCGCGCCTTGTCCAACCCTGGCGCTGTTACGCAAACAACGCTGGATTGTCTACTAACTGCTAACTGCGGTTACTAATCTTCAAGGTGTCGTTCGACGGCGTCTATGCTACAGTAACGACTTGTGAAATTTCTGTCTCGCGTCGTGTGGTCTGAGGGCATGCACCTGGGGCCTCACCACTTTCAAGCGCAGAGCCGGTATTTCGAAGATTCCATTCACTTTGCGACTTCGTCGCTGTGGTTCGAGCCGTTCGGCCTGGTGGGCCTGGAGCTGAATACGGAGGCGCTCCAGAACGGAACTGTTTCCATCGTGAGTGCGCGAGGCATTTTCCCTGACGGCCTTCCCTTCAACATGCCGGAAAGCGATCCGCTGCCGGAGGCGCGCAACATCGCGGAACTATTCCCTCCAACGCGCGATACCCTGACGGTGCTGCTGGCCATCGCTCCGCGGCACGCCGACGGTCTCAACTGCGCGCTATCGGGCAAGGAAGCGAACGGCGCGCGGTTCGTGGCGGAGGTCCGCGCTTTTCACGACGAGAATACGGGCCGTGACGAGAAACCGGTCCGCCTCGGTCGAAAGAACGTGAAGCTGCTCCTGGACACAGAGCCGGCCGAGCAACTGCTGGCCATGCCGGTGGCGCGCATCATGCGCGACGGCAGGGGGCACTTCATTCCCGACCCGCGCTTTATCCCGCCCATCCTCCAGATCAGTGCTAGCGAGCGGCTCATGATGGTGTTGCGCCGGTTGATTGAGATCCTGGACGAAAAGAGCTCGACCATCACGGGAACTCGCAAGGCGGCGGACAAGTCTTTGGCCGAGTTTTCCACGCGCGAAATTGCCAACTTCTGGCTGCTGCATGCAGTCAACTCGAGCCTGGCGCCCTTACGGCATCTTTGCTTCTCCAAGCGCGGCCACCCGGAAGAACTGTACGTGGAACTGGCGCGGCTTGGAGGGGCACTGTGCACGTTCGCACTCGATTCTCACCCGCGTTTGCTGCCGCTTTACGATCACCAGCACCTGGCGGAGTGCTTCGAAGCGCTGGATCTGCACATTCGCACGCATCTGGAGACCATCGTCCCCACCAACTGCCTGTCGATTCCGCTGAAGCGCACGCGCGATTACTTCTGGGAAGGCGAAGTCACCGATCAGCGGGTGTGGGGCCGGTCGCGGTGGATCTTTGCCATGCACTCGCCCGCTGGCGAAGCAGCGGTCATCGCCGGGACGCCGCGTCTGGTGAAGGTCTGCTCGTCGCAGTTCGTACCCGAACTGGTGAAACGGGCCTTGCCAGGTTGTACTCTGACGCATTTGCCCGTGCCGCCGCCCGCGGTTTCGGCGCGCGTGGACACCCAATACTTCGGCATCAGCAAATCCGGCCCGTGCTGGGATCACATGGTGTCGACGCGCCGCGTGGGGATTTACGTTCCCGGAGAAATGCCGGATCCGGAATTAGAGCTGCTGGTTGTGCTCGAATCTTAACTCGGGGTCTTGATCGCAATATGACGCCGTCCGTAGCTGCCCGCAGTACCGAAAACCTCGCACTGATTCTACAGGAGGCCCTCACCGCTATCGTTCGGCTGCGGTCGAACCGCCAAGCGGTTTCGGATGCCAACTCCTTCCGCACTCATATGAAGGAGGCGCTGAAGGCCGCCGATCAGGAAGGGCGCAAGCGAGGCTACAACGCGGATACCATCAAGTTCGCCGTATTCGCGGTGGTGGCGTTTCTGGATGAATCCATTCTGAATTCGCGGAACCCCCTGTTTGCCGACTGGCCACGCAAGCCCCTGCAGGAGGAGCTATTTGGCACGCATATGGCGGGAGAGGTCTACTTTCAGAACCTGCAAAAGCTATTGGGCCAGACCGATTCGCCGGAGCTCGCCGACCTGCTCGAAGTCTACTACCTTTGCATTCTCCTCGGGTTTGCCGGCCGGTACAGCGTCGGGAACAAAGGCGATCTCCGCGGCATCTTGGACGCAACCGGGGAAAAGATCTGGCGTGTACGCGGACGCCTGCCGGATCTCTCTCCATCCTGGCGCCTGCCACAAGAGGCGGCGCGCAAGGTCGGAGGCGATCCTTGGTCCCGCAATCTTGGGATCGCGGCCATCGCATGCTTCGTGCTGGTGGTCGTACTGTTTTTCATATTCAACAGTTCGTTGGGATCCGGTATCTCCGATCTTCGCGTAATGGCGATTCAGGGGCACTAGGGGGACATATGAACATCTACCTGGTGACGGGTTCGGTTCTTCTGGCGTACTTGGTGCTGGTCTGGCTCAGCGGAGGCATGCTGCACCTGCAAGGGAGCAACCTGTGGATCTGGCGCATCGGCCTGTCAATCATCGGCATCGCCGGCGCCGGTGTATTTCTCTGGTTCAAGCGCAAAGAGCAGAAGCGTTTGGCGGGTGACGCATCCGGCGATACGGCGGGCCAGGCGCATGAGGAGATCGACTCGCTTATTCGCGCGGCTGAAAGCAAACTGGCCGCTGCGCGCATTGAAGGCGGCGCAAAACTTGGCAATCTGCCCGCGATCTTCCTGATCGGCGAAGCAGGGAGCACCAAGACCAGCATCATGATCCACTCGGGATTGGAACCCGAGTTGATTGCCGGCCAGGTGTTTCAAGACACGGCGGTGGTGCCGACGCGGTCCGCCAACCTGTGGTTTGCGCGGCGCATGATTTTTGCTGAAGCGGGCGGCCGGTTGATGGCGGACAACAGCGGATGGCAGCGGTTGGTGAGCCGGCTGCGTCCGGGCAAACTCGCCACTGCTTTCGGCAAGGGACAGCAGGCGCCTCGCGCCGCCATCGTCTGTTTCGATTGCGAGACCTTCGTGCGCGCCGGCTCCACGGATGCCCTGACCATGGCCTCGCGGAACCTGCATGCTCGCCTCTCGGGCATGTCGCAGGCGCTCGGCATCAATCTTCCCGTCTACGTGCTGTTCACCCGCACAGACCGGCTGCCCTTCTTCAACGAGTACGTGCGCAACTTGAGCAATGAAGAAGCCGTGCAGGTGGTGGGGGCTACACTGCCCATGGCGCAACGCAGCTCCGGGGTTTACGCCGAGCAGGAAGCGCAACGCCTGACCGTGGCGTTCAACGACCTTTACTATTGGCTCTGCGATAAGCGTCCGGAGTTTCTGGCGCGCGAGCACGACGCCGCGAACCTCGCCGGGATTTACGAATTTCCGCGCGAGTTCCGGAAATTGCGCGGTCCGATCGTGCAGTTTCTGGTCGACATGGCGCGACCCAGCCAGCTCACCACCGGACCTTTCCTGCGCGGCTTTTACTTCTCCGGCGTCCGCCCCATCTTCGTCAACGAAGTCACTCCCGCGGTGGTGGCGGCGCCGTCGCAGGAGCGGCAGGGATTCGAAGCCTCACGGGAAGCCACGGGATTCTTCCGCATGGGCCAGATGCAACAGCCGGCGGCAGCGCCGATGGCGGCTCCATCGCGCGGATCGAAGAGAGTCCCGCAGTGGTGCTTCATTCCGCACCTGCTCAGCGGCGTGGTGCTGGAGGACAAAATCGCCATGGGCGCCAGCGGCGCCACGGTGCAAGCCAATACGCTGCGGCGGGTACTACTGGCCTGCGCAGCCGGGCTATGTCTGATCCTGGCGATTGCCTTTACTGTCTCGTACGTGAATAACAAGGACCTCGAGACCGAAACCTTGAAGGCCGCGAGGGACATTCCCGCGGTGGAGGTGACCGGCACAAGTGTGGCGCCGCTCGATTCCTTGCAGAAGCTCGACACCCTGCGCCAGAAGCTCGTCATCCTTAGAGAGTACGAGCCTCCTCATGGCGCGCCGTGGAGCCTGCGCTGGGGTTTGTACACCGGGCACGAGGTCTATCACGAGGTGTGGCGCATCTACTTCAACCGCTACCACGACTTGCTGTTTGGACAGGTGCAGACCTCGCTCCTGAGCAGTCTGCAACAGCTTCCGCGGACTCCCGGCCCGGCTAGCCCGGCATTCCAGCCGACATACGATGCCCTCAAGGCATACCTGATCACTACGTCGAATCACGACAAGAGCACGCAGCAGTTTCTATCCCCGGCACTGCGCGACCGTTGGTTGCTTGGGCGCAACATCGATACGGACCGCGTGCAGGTGGCACAAAAGCAGTTCGATTTCTACTCCGAAGAGTTGAAAGCCAAAAACCCGTTTTCCCCGGACAGTGAGATGACAGCGGTATTGCGCGCACGTGACTATCTGGTTCACTTCGGCAGCTCGGATTTCGTCTATCGGAACATGCTGGATACGGCGGAGAAAGCTGGGCATCCGGTCAGCCTTCGCCAGGCGTTCCCAGGGGCTGCCCTGGCCGTTGTCGATCCGAAAATCGTACCGGGTGCGTTCACCAAGAGCGGCTGGGACTCCATGCAGAAGGCATTTAAAGATCCCACACCTTATTACAATACGGAGCGCTGGGTGATAGGTGACCAGAGCACTACCACGTTGGATGCCGCGGCCATCGCCCAACTGCGCACGCGATACCAGAACGAGTATATCCAGCACTGGCGCGAATTCATCCGGAAGGGCTCGGTTCTCCCCTACGCCCACTTGAGAGATGCGAATGACAAGCTCAAACTGCTCGAGAGCTCACAATCCCCGCTGTTGCAGCTGTTCTCGCTGGTTTCCAAGAACACCGCGGTGGGCGTGCCTGATGTGGAAAACGCGTTCCACGCCTCGCTGGCGTTAGTGCCACCACCGGCGGACATACTGGCGGTACCTACCAATCAGCCGTACCTGTCGGGGCTGGGCGCGCTGCAAAATGCGATTGATCCGTACGCCAATCAGGCCCCGAACGATGCGGCCGTCACCCAGATCGTGACACAAGAGCAGTCGGCCAAGGGTAAGGTAACCGACCTGGCCCAAGTGTTCGGCAATGATGCGGAACTCGCGACCGTGCGCCAGTTGCTCGAAGCCCCCATCACCAATGTGGATCAGGCGTTGCGGCGGACCGGCGGAGACGCGCTCAATGGCGCCGGCAAGACCTTCTGCACCCAGTATCAGGCCCTGATGCGCAAATACCCATTCAACCCCACTTCGACCGACATCGCCGAGCTCGTGGAAATGAATAACATCTTCAAGCCTAAGGACGGCGAGTTGTGGAAGTTTTACGACGCCCATCTGAAGAACATTCTTCCGCGGCAGGGCAATCGCTTTGGACTTGTGCCGCCCGCGGGCTTCACTATCAACTCTCGCTTCGTCACCTTCTTCGAGCATGCCGCAGACTTTTCCCTTACGCTCTACCACGACTCGCCAGACCCGAGCCTGGAATTCTCGCTCCGGCCGACGTCCCCGAACTTGCAGTCGGTGACGCTCAGCATCGAGGGCGCGTCCTTCGAATTTCCAGGCAATGCTCCCACGCCCCGAAAATTCAAGTGGCCGGGCGCCGTCCATGAGGTGAAGCTCTCTGCAAAGATGAAGGATGGTGGCGAGTTCGCCTCGCCGCCGTATCAAGGTCCATGGGCAGTGTTGGCCTTTTTCTATGACACTGAAAACTGGCGTGCGACAGGTGCAATAACCAGCATGGAATGGAAGCTTAGGGGTGGTAGGGAGGGCCGTGTTATAAATTCCATCCAGTTTGAGTTGGATATGAACGGAGCGCCGCCCATATTCCAGCGCGGCTACCTTTCCGGGGCCTGCGTTGCCGAGGTGGCGCGCTGAGCCCTCATGCAGCTCCCGGCGCGCATCGGTAAGTACGAGCTGCAGGAATTCCTAGGCGGCGGCATGGCGCGTGTGTATCGCGCGCTCGATACGGTCATCGGCCGGACAGTGGCGGTCAAGATCCTTACCGAAGAAGGTTGCGCCAACGAGGAAATCAAGTCCCGTTTCCTGCAAGAAGCGCGCCTGGCAGGCAACATCGCGCACGACAACATCATCAGCATTTACGACTTCGGAGAAGACGCCGAGGGCCGTCCCTTCATGGTGATGGAGTTCCTCAAGGGCGAAGACCTGCGGCACGCCATCACCAACGGCACCACCGGCGACGCGCGCAACAAGCTGCGCATCGCGCTCGACATCGCCCGCGCGCTCGAGCACATCCACTCGCAAAACATCATCCATCGCGACATCAAACCGGACAACGTGCACGTCACCACTGCCGGCGCCATCAAGCTGATGGACTTCGGCATCTCGAAGTCGCAGGATTCGACGCGAACCACTACCGGCGTGGTGATGGGAACTCCCTATTACATGGCGCCCGAGCAGGTACTGGGCCGGAACATCACGCCGCTGGTGGATGTGTATGCGTTCGGGGTGCTGGTCTTCGAGCTGATGACCGGCACGCGGCCCATTGTGGGCGACACCGTGGAGCGCATCTTCTATCAGATCCTGCAGGAGCCGCTGAATGTCGAGCCCATGCGGCAGGCTGGCATTTCCGACCCGGTCATCGATCTGGTCACACGCTGCACCGAAAAGGATCCAGCCAAGCGCCCGCAAGGCTTCGGCGAAGTGTGCGCCCGTATCCGTGGCATCATCCACGATTGGGATGCGCCCACACGTCCTCTGAAGTCCGTTTTGCAGGCTGAGCCTGTGGCCCCCGCGCGCAAGCCGTGGCTGATTCCAGCGGCTGTCGCAGCGATGGTGGTGGTGCTGGCCGGCGTGTATTTCGGAATCCGTGCGACGCGCACACCGGCGGTCGTATCCGTGGCAACGGCCCCCAGGACCGAGGCTCCGCCCGAACTTAAACGGGTGATTGACACGCCTACCGGCAAAATGGTCCTCGTCCGGAGGGGACGATTTCTGTTCGGTAAGGACAAGGAGAGCTTGATCCTGCCGGACTTTTATATCGATAGGACGGAAGTCACGAACGAGGCGTACGCGCAGTTCTGCAAAGACAAGGGCCGTCCTATGCCGCCTGGAGCGGCCGGCGAGCGGCCGAGGGATCCCATTGTTGATGTGGCATTTCTTGACGCGCAGGAATTCGCTAAATGGGCTGGCAAGCGCCTGCCGACCATGCAGGAGTGGGAGAAGGCGGCTCGCGGATCCAACGGCCGGCTCTACCCCTGGGGTGATGATCCCGGATCTCCGCCACCGGCCAACATAGGAAGGAAAACCGGCGTGATGCTGGTAGGCACCAACCCGGAAGGTGCCAGCCCTTGCGGCGCGCTCAATATGCTGGGTAACGTTTGGGAATGGGTGGATGAGTCGCGCACGCCTAGCGTAAAGGAGCTCGCATACTATGCGAAGACCATGAAGCCCCCTCCCCTTCCGAGCGAGCCTTGGTATGTGATTCGCGGCGGCGGGTTCAGCGATCCATTCGGCGATGCCTACCTCTGGGATTTCGCTACGGTTCCCGCACGCCATCACAATCGGAACATCGGCTTCCGCTGCGCCAAGACACCGTAAAACCCGCCACGTTACAATTCAAAGAAGACTAGATCATGACGGTGGACATCGAAGGCGTAACCCTGCATCTCGCTCATCCCGACGAACTCCCGGTGCGCTGGGTGGGACAGGAAGAGCTGATGCGTCAGTTGCTGGCGGCCTGGCTGGTGGTCAACGACCAGGACCTGCCCATGAATCCGCGACTGCTCGGCAAGCCTGGCGTGGGCAAGACCACGCTCGCCTACGCCGCCGCCAAACGCATGGGGCGCGATGTGTTCATCCTGCAGGCGACGCTCGATACCCGTCCGGAAGACCTGCTCATCACGCCGGTGATCGAGGGCGAAGGCCAGTTGCGCTATGTGGCGTCGCCGCTGGTTACGGCGATGCTGCGCGGCGGCATCGTCATTTTGGACGAAGGCAACCGCATGAGCGAGAAGAGCTGGGCGTCGCTCGCTCCGCTGCTCGATAACCGGCGCTACGTCGAATCCATCGTCGCCGGTATCAAGATCAAGGCGCATCCGCAGTTCCGCCTGGTCACCACCATGAACGATGACGCCTCGACGTTCGAGTTGCCCGAGTACATCCACTCGCGCTTGCAACCGCAGATTTTCATCGATTTCCCCGAGCGCGACGAGGAATATCACATCCTTAAAGAAAACTTGCCGTTTGCCGAAGACTACATCCTCACGTACGTGACGGAGTTTCTGCAACAGGCGCATGCCGCCGACGAGCGTTACACGGTGCGCGACGGAATCAACATCGCGCGCTTCGCCATCAAGCTGAAAAGCCTCGCCACGGAACGCAGTCATGAGACGGCGGCGCTCGAAACCGCTGTCATCGAAACGCTCGGCGAAGAAGCCCTGCGCTATGCCCGAAGAACCAAGCCTATCGTTTCCTGATCCGGGCAGCCTCCAGCGCGGGCGGTTTACCTACTTTCCCTGCGTGCCTGGCAAGCTCGAATTCGCGATCGAGGTACGCCGGGCGATTCTCCGCGCCAAACCGAAAGTCATTGCCGTCGAGTTGCCGACGACTCTGCGCGACGCCTACCTCCGCGCCATCGAACGACTGCCCGAGATGTCCGTCATCCTCTACAGCGACGAACACGAGGAAGATCGCGCGATCTACGTGCCCGTAGAGCCGGCCGATCCGTTCACCGAAGCGATCCGTAGCGCCCGTGAGATCGGCGCAGAGATCGTGTTTGCCGATCCCGATGCCGGCGAGCGTCCGCATCTGCCTGACGATTATCCCGATACCTACGCGCTGCGCCACATTCCGCTCGAAAAATATGTCGAGGCGTACCGCTTGTGGCCGCAGCCCCGTTCGGACAGCATCGCAGCCCACGCCGCGGGCATCGCCTGGAAACTGCAAGGGTGCGATCCGCTGGCTCATGTGCTCGTGGTGGTTTCGCTCAACCTGCTCGATCCCGTTCTGGATGCCATGGAGCAACCACAGGCACAGCCTATGGCACGCCTGCGGCGGCCAGGCTTGCAGGTTCTTAACCCGCATCCCGAATGTCTGGCTGAGATCACCGTCGAGTATCCGTATCTGCAAGACCGTTACGAACACTTCCGGGCTGCAATGACCGAGAACGAAACGGTCGATCGCCGCCGTGTGCAGTTGGCAATGTTTCGGGAGGCGGAAAAGACCTACGAGGCGAATACCGGCGAGCGCGTGGCGCACTGGCAGCGGCGTTTACTGGCGCGCTACACGCGCAACCTGGCCGTCGTGAGTCGCGAACTCGCCGCGCGCATCTTCGATATCACGGTGGCGGCACGCTCGGTAGTCGACGATAACTACGCCTGGGAAGTGTGGGAGGCGGCCAACCGCTATCCGCATCAGAAAGTCGAAACCGATCTGCCGACCGTCAAGATATCCGGCGAAGAAGTCTGGCTCAACACAAAAATGATGCGGTTGCGCCGGCGCCTGCCCAGCAAGAAGCGCCGCCTGCGGCCAGTGGGCTTGAAGGCGCGCAAGAAAGAGAAAGTGCCCGGTGAATGGGCCAGCCAGCTCAACGGCGCCAGCATCTGTTCCTACCCGCCCGAGGACCTGGTCATCGAGGACTACGGCCGCTTCCTCAAAAAGAAGGGCAAGAGCATCCTCTCCGAGGAGCGTTCTCGCAGCGAGCCATTCACCACCTCCATGCTCGACGGCATCGACATTCGCGAAACCATCCGCAATTGGCACAAACGCCAAATCTTCGTGCGCAGTTTTCAGAAGATTCATGGCGAGGTGGGCGCGGTAATCGTGATCTTCGATGAGGACCGCGATGACCGTTATCCTTACATGACCACGTGGCTCGGCGAGCACCAAAACGAATCGGACATGGCATTTTACTCGACATATCCGTTCGATCACCTGGTTGGCCCGGGTATCGGTCGCGGTGAATACGGCGGATTCCTGATGAGTCTGCCGGCGCGCCGCATGTTCGACGTGTGGCAAGACCCGGATTACGATTTTGCCGAAAACAAGCCCGAACGTTTGCTGCTCGCGGGCCTCGACTACTCGTTGCAGAGGTATGTCGTCTATGTGGCCGCCAAACCGCCACGCTCGGTATTCCGCAACGTCGCGGCGCGCTTCGGCCGCACCATCGTGTACATTCCCATCGGTCAACTTTCGCCGGTCACCCTGAAAAAGATCCGCGTCGTGCACGTGCTGGATGGCTACGACAAACGCGACGTCGCCAAGGAATATATCTGGTAAATTAAACACTATGCGCAAGCTTACGTTTCTACTGGCATTTTCTTTGAGTGCAGTGTTTGCGGCGCCACCCAAGCTCGTGATCAATTCGCAGTATCTGGACGGCCGCGACCGCGTGGTCCAGGTGCGGAACGATTCAGAGACGACGGTGACGGCATTCATGGTAGGCACTTCGGAGACGGCGCTCGTCACCACGGATATGCTGCTGGGCGCCAATGAAGGACACCTCCTCAGGGCGGGCGACACGACCGAAGTGAGAGTCCCGAATCCGGGCGATGCCGAGGCCCACGTGCTCGCCGCAATCTTCGAGGATGGAACCACCGAGGGCGACTCGCTTTCAGTGGGCCGTTTGATTCAGCAGCGGCTGGAAATCTACGGCCAGATCCGTTTCGCGCTAACGTTTCTACAGAATGAGAACGTGAACAACTATCCCTCCTCTATAGTTGCCAACTGGTTCCGTCATTGGCGGGAGCGTTGGCAGGCCGGTGATCCAAACCGGGATGTTCGGGTTGCTCTCGCCGCCGAGACCTATTTCAAACGGGCTGGAAACGAGACGGCGACAAGGCCGGCACGTGAGCTGACTGAGGTTTTCGAGGACCTGTTGGCAAAACTCGCGGCCACCCAGCCTGGAATTTAGCAGACGGCGCTAACTCGCTATCTTCTTGCGAATCACTTCCACCAGTTCCTGAACTGCCGCCGCGCTTTTGTTGAGCATCGCCTGTTCCTCGGGCATTAGCTTGATCTGATAGATCTGCTCAATGCCTTTCGCGCCCAGTTTCACCGGAACGCCTACGAATAAGCCCTTGATGCCGTACTCGCCCTCCAAATACGCAGCGCACGGCAGCACCTTCTTCTTGTCCTTCAGAATGGATTCCGCCATCTCGACCGCCGCCGCGGATGGCGCGTAGTATGCGCTGCCTGTCTTGAGATATTTCACGATTTCGGCGCCGCCGTTCTGGGTGCGCTCCACCAAGCGCTGCAAGGTTGCCGCATCCATCAGATCGGCCAGCGGGATGCCCGCGACGTTGCTCAGTCGAACGAGCGGCACCATAGTATCGCCATGCCCGCCCATCACCACGGCCGTCACGTTCTCCACGGCAACCTGCAATTCCTGAGCGATGAACGTGCGGAAACGCGCGGTGTCCAGCACGCCTGCCATACCGACCACGCGGTGCTTCGGAAATTTTGACACCATGTAAGCCGCCTGGCACATAGCGTCCAGCGGATTCGTCACCACGATCAATATGCAGTTGGGCGAATACTTCACGCACTGCTCGGTGGCCTGGCGCACCACATCGAAGTTCGCGAGCAGCAGATCGTCGCGGCTCATGCCTGGCTTGCGCGGAAATCCGGCGGTAATGATTACCAGGTCGGAATTGGCCGTCGGCTCATAATCGTTCGAGCCTGTAACCGTCACGTCATAGCCCTGCACCGGGCCCGATTGCAGCAGGTCGAGAGCTTTCCCCTGCGGCACTCCTTCCACCACGTCTACCAGAACTACATCGGCGAGCTCCTTATCCGCAATGCGCAGCGCGCAATTCGCGCCCACATTGCCCGCGCCGACCACAGTCACTTTTCTTCGCAAGATCTGCTCCTTGAGAGGGGAAATACCAACTGAGATTATAGCGGGCTTGCGTGTCTTATTTCGGAGCGAGCGCCTTCACATCGGCGGGCACGTCGAATTTGTTCTCGGGTATCTCGACGTTGTAGTCCACATGATCAAGCGTGACGAGAAAATCCATGCCGGCCAACTTGTGTTGCAGTTTGTGTGGCGTGCGCAGCCCGCCTTCCTGTTTGTAGTCGCTGAGTATCGTCTCGGTTGGAATCTCACCCATGGGACTCGCCACAACCATTGTTATCTTCACCATCAGGCCGCTCTTCTTATCGTAGTACTGGGTCTCCAGCTGGCCCTCTTCAGGTGTCAAAACGACCTTGTAGCACACCTGGTCGTCAATCGTTTCCTGACCCACCGTCTCCACGTGCTTGTATAGTTTTCGCCAGTACAAAGGTGCTCGCAGAGTCGCCTCCCGTAACGACGCCGCCCGCTCCTCACCTTGCTTGATCCGTGGCCCTTGCATCGAAGAGTTCTGCCATGCCGTCTGCCCATCGGTACCGTCCTGCATCGTACCGACGCCTTCAAGGTCCACATTAGTCACGGATTTGTTTGGATCCGCGAGATACGAGGTGACCGTTCCTTTGATCCCTTTGCCCACAAACTCAAAAGTGCCTGTCGACTTTTCGTTGCGAACGTTCTCGTAAGCCGCCTTCCCGCCGGTGACTTCTACGAACTTATCGAGGATTTCTTCGGCTTTAGGAAGCGGCTCGCCAGGCGCTGCCCAAACGGCGGAACATGCGAGGGCCGCGAGAAGTAGCGGTATGAGTTTGCGGCGGAGATGCATCGGGACCTTCACTTTCGCGTGTGCATCCATTCTATCGCGGCTTCCAAAACTGGATCGCGCCCGGCAAGGAGCGCCTCACGCGTCAGCTTCACCTCTACATCCGGAATCACTCCCACTCCTTCAAGCGGTTTTCCGCCCTCGGACATGTAATCCGCCACTGCGTGCTGGAAGCCATCGCCATTCGGAAGCTTATCGATCGCCGAAGGCAGTGCCGCTCCCGCCGTGCGCGTGCCGAATACCCGTGCACGGCCGAGATCCTTCATTCCCTCCGCGAAGATCTCGGAAGTGGATGCCGAGCACCCGTCCACCAGCATCGCCACTGCCCCGCGATATGTGGGCAACCGGGGATTCACCGTGAACTTGATCGGCGCTTGCCGCATGTGCATCGTGCCCAGCCGCTGATCGGGTCTGTCGAGGAACCAGCCGGCCATGCCCGTCGCCATGATGCCAAGGCCGCCCGGATTCCCGCGGAGATCGATGATCACGCCCGCGCATTCAGCGCACGATTTGAGCGCATCGCCGAACTCAGGCATGAGATGTGCCGGGTCGAGGAACAGGTTGAATGTGAGATATCCGATGTTACCCGCGATTTTTCGCGACTGAAACCAAACGTGCATGGGCGGCAGGTAGCCGAACCGCGCCAGCGCACCAGGCGGCTCACTGCGCTCGATCTGCTTCGTCACATGCCGGCCTTCCCCATCCACGAATTCGACGTGGGCGTGACTTCCCGTTGCGCCTGAGAGCTTTGCTTGCACGGAGCGCGCCAGATGCAATTCGAGCATGGTGGAATCGCGATCCAGTTCGGCAATTCGGCGAAGGGCCGGAGCAATCGGGACGCCATCTACGCTCACGACCTCCCACCCCCTGCGCACATCCTGCGCCTCGGCTGAAGATCCGTCCTCCACCGCGGTTACGATTGCCTTCCCTTCCAGCACGCGCACGTCGATCCCCGTGACTGCCGGGCCGCCACCTTCCTCACGCTCGTCCAAGTCGCCGTAAACATCTGATGGAATGATTCCGAAGTGCGATTTGCCCAGACGGTCGATCATTTCCCGCATCACGTGGCGCGCCTCCGGCATGGTGGAGGCTTTATCCATCCGCGGCCGCAATTCATCGTGCACCGCTTGCCAGTTGAGACCGCCGAACGTGGGATCCCAATATTGATCACGAATGGTGGTCCAGATGAATTCGAATGACTCGATGTTGAGTTTTCGCTGATCGCCCGAACCTGCGGCCACTCCAAGGGCGAAAAAAAGAGAAACCAGCCGAAGCGGCAACATTCTGCTCATGCTTCATCATGTCCCAAAAGGCGAGTTCGCGGGCATATTCCTGAGAGGAATCGCCCGCCCCGGGGACCGAATCATTTGGATCACAAATCTTCGTCGTAGTTTTGCTACGTCATACAGGAAACTCAACTTGACTCTTCATCGCTCTTTTCTCGCTCTGCCCCTTCTGGCTGCGCTCGCATGTTTCGGCCAGACAACTCCGGCTGCCAAACCGGCTCCAACAGCCAAGAAATCAACGGCTCCCGTCAGGACGCATGGATCGGCGAACCGTGTGGGACCCTCGGACGCCCAAATCGAAAAGGACATTCGCGAGCGCTTCGCCGCATCCAAGATTGCCGTCGATAAGTTCGAAGTTCACGTGCAAGGCGGACACGCCACCATCACTGGCAACACGGATGTCCTCCAACATAAGGGCACGGCCACCAGGTTGGCCCGTGCTGCCGGCGCTACGGACATCATCAACAAGGTCGAGCCCAGCGAAGCAGCCCGCGAGAAAGCCGCCGCCAATCTCACCAAAGGGCGCCGCCGCGCGCAGGTCAACCGCAGCGAAACTCCAGCGCGCTCCGAGCAACGGTAGCCTTCATTCGCCCCAGGATTTTGTTCCGCCGCGCAAAGAATTTCGCCGGGCTACCGCGGCGGGTACGATATCATGAGCGAATGAGATGGGTCTGATCGCCATTTCCGGACAACCCGGCTGCCGGTTCGAGGAAGTGGCGCGCATCACGGCTCACCGCCTCGACTGGGAGCTGGTGACCGCCTCGCGGATCACAGCCCTGGTGGAAAAGGAATTCGCGCCGCTCCAAACGGTGCCCGACAAGGCCTATCTGGACCTGGTGGCTTCCATCGTGGCTCGCCTCGCCACCTCGCATCACCTGGTCCTTGGCAGCAACGGGCTCGAATTGCTGTCCAAACAATTGCCGGGCATGCTCCGCGTGCACATCGTCGCGCCGGATTCAGTGCGCGTCGGCAATGTCATGCTCGACGAGCGCCTGGATCGCCCGGCGGCCCGCCAATCCATCCGCGACCTGGAAGAGCGTCAGCGTGCTGAGCGCAAGCAGAGGTTCGCATCATCCGCCTTGCCGGCCCACCTGTTCGATCTCATTCTGAATGCGGAGCAGCTCGACACTGAGCGTCTCGCCGATCTCATAGTGAATACCGCGCATTCATCTGGATTGGTCGAGCGCGGTTTTCTCTCCGCGGCCGCTGAAGCGCAGTTGCAGTTTCGCTGCCGGCTCCGCCTCTCCAAGCACGGCATCGTACCGCCCGATAAGGTGGCCTTGCCGCGTAAGTTATTCGCCCATCCGAGCGAAGAGATTTTCGCCAACCTCTTGGATTTCTACCGCATCCCATGGGAGTATGAGCCCCGCAGTTTTCCCATCCAATGGGACCGCGACGGAAAAGTTGCCGAAGCATTTACGCCAGATTTCTACTTGACCGAATTCGACCTCTATGTCGAACTCACCACCATGAAGCAGTCACTGGTCACCAAAAAAAATCGCAAGGTGAAGCTTCTGAAGGAACTCTACCCACACGTGAACATCCAGGTGTTCTATCAGAAGGACTTCGAGAACCTCATCTTCAAGTACGGCCTGGCGGATCGAACCGCTAAAGTATGAGCGCGGAACTCCCTGCGGGTGTCGAACGCGTACTTTTTACGCAGGAGCAGATCGAGCAGCGCGTCCATGAGCTCGCCGTCCAGATTTCGGAACATTACAAAGATAAGAATCTGAAACTAATCGGCGTGCTCAAGGGTTCCGTATTCTTTCTGGCGGAACTGGCCCGGCGGATTCACATTCCTGTGAAAATCGACTTTCTGGCGATATCCAGTTTTTCCAACAAATCCGGCGCTCCAGGACTGGTGCGCATCGCCAAAGATTTGGACGACAGCATTGAGGGTGAAGATGTTCTTCTGATCGAAGACATCGTCGATACTGGATTTACACTACGCTATCTGCTGCAAACGCTTTCAAGCCGCGGTCCCAATTCGCTCGCGGTTTGCACTTTCCTCGATCGCACGTCACGGCGCATAGTACAAGTGCCCGTGGAGTACCGATGCTTCGAAATCCCCGATCACTTCGTCATCGGTTTCGGCCTCGATTACAATCAGCTTTACCGGAATCTCAATTACGTTGCAGTGCTGAAACCGGATCGTGTTGGATGACACAACATAATCCGTTCGCAATAAGGTAGTAAACCAAAATTATCTTGCAACATATTCGGCTCAGGTCTACTCTACAGGGGAAAGGACATTTGAGCCATGGGAAGCGGAATTCTCTTCGTCTCTCCTGATCGCGAAGACGCGACCGTCGTGTCGCGGATGCTCGGTCCGCTTTCCGTTTCGATTGAATACGTTGCGGATGTGAAACAGGCGCGGGTCAAAATGCAGAGCCGCACGTATGAGGTTATTCTCAGCGCGGCGAATCTGGCTGACGGAACTTGGCTCGACGTACTCGACGTGGCTCGCCGGGTAGCCCCGCATGCGGAAGTGATCGTAACCGATCGCGAAGCCGATGCTCGATTCTGGGCCGAGGCCCTCAACCTGGGCGCCTACGACCTGATTGCCCAACCGTTCGCATCTGGCGAGGTGCAGCGTATCCTTGGCAATGCTTGTGCTCGCGCCTCAGTTCAACATAAGGCTGTTCGGGCTACTGTCTAAAGTTAACTCACGCCTTCGGGTGTGCCCTGTCGTAAACCGCCATCAGATCTGTCAGCGAAACCTGAGTGTACTTTTGCGTCGTGGATAGGCGAGCGTGTCCCAGCAACTCCTGAATGGACCGCAAATCCGCGCCATCGCTCAGCAAGTGGGTTGCGAAGGCGTGACGAAAGCTGTGCGGGTGGATGGAGGAATCGCCCGCGAGCAGCGTGGCGTAGAGCTTGATGATGCCGCGCACACCGCGATCGCTAAGCCGGCCGCCACGAGGGTTCAGGAATAAGGCTTGTTCTTGGCCGGAGCGTTCCGCCAGATAGCGCTCCAAAGCGTTGGCGGCTTTTCCTCCGAATGGCACTTGGCGCTCTTTGCGGCCTTTGCCGCGCACGCGCAGCCAGCGCTCGGTGCGGTCCAGGTCGTCTAAGTCCAACCCCACCAATTCACTAACGCGAATTCCACACCCATAGAGCAATTCTAAAATCGCGAGATCGCGCGCCGGATGCGGACGTTCCAGCTTTCCCGCCGCAACCCCGTCGAGTAGGGCGTTGGTCTGCTCCGTGGTCATGACGTCCGGCAGTTTCTTGGGACTCTTGGGCGTTCGCAGCAGGCGCGGAGTGTTGACAGGCGCCAAGTCCTCGCGCACCAGGAAACGAAAGAATACGCGCAGAGCCGCCAGTTTGCGGCGGACGGAAACGGGGCTCAGTTTGTGGTCGTAGAGCCCGGCCAGCCACTCACGGATTTTCAGTACATCAAAGTCGGAAGGCGCGGGTGGTTCTGCGCCGGGCGGCGAGAAGTAGTCCAGAAACTGACGCAGGTCGGATTCGTAGGACTTGATGGTGTGAGGCGAAGCGTTGTTGCGCTCCAGTTCTTCGATAAACCGCCCGATCTGCCGTTCCAGTTCAGACATGGGCATGCAAAGACTCATCCATCGCCTGGAGCGCCCGCCGGCAAATTTCGGCGTGACGCGCCTTCTTATCATGCTTGAGGCGTCGGGCGGTGGATTCATCCAACGGTGGGAACAGGTCGAAGGCGATATTGGCCGGCTGGTAGTTGGTGGGATCGGCGGACGAAATGTAGTGGCAGAGCGATCCCAGCGCCGTCTCTCTCGGGAGCGGGCGCTGGACTTCGTTCGAAGCCAGGGCCGCCGCGTTCCGGCCCGCGATCAAACCCGTAGCGATTGATTCTACGTAACCTTCGACGCCCGAAATCTGGCCGGCGAACAGGATCTTCGGCCGGGCGCGCAATTGCAGAGACGCAGTCAAAAGAGCCGGGGCGTTGATGTAGGTGTTGCGATGGATCTGGCCGAAACGGAAGAATTCGGCGTGTTCCAGTCCCGGAATCATGCGCAGGATGCGGGCTTGCTCGCCGAACTTCAGGTGATTCTGGAAACCCACCAGGTTGTAACTTTCGGCGCGCAGGTTTTCCTGCCGCAACTGCACCACGGCATAGGGTCGATGTCCGGTGCGCGGATCTACCAGTCCCATCGGCTTCATCGGACCGAAGCGCAGCGTATCGCGGCCGCGGCGCGCAATCTCTTCGATCGGCAAACAAGCCTCAAAGAACGGCGTGTCGTCCGCGATGTGCGACTCGACGATGTTCGCGGCCAGCAGCGCATCGACGAAGCGCTCGTATTGATCGCGGTCCAGTGGACAATTCAGATAGTCGTCCGTGCCGTCGAGCGATTTGCCGTAACGCGATGCGCGAAAGGCGATGGACATGTCGATGGTGGCGGCGTCGACGATGGGGCTGATGCTGTCGTAGAAGTAAAGACGATCGGAACCTGTGAGGCGGGCGACGTCGGCGGCCATTGCGTCACTGGTAAGAGGCCCGGTAGCGACGATCGTGATGGCGTCACCAGAGATCGTTGTCATCTCTTCGCGCCGGAGCTCGATCAGCGGCTCCGACTCGATGGTCTGTGTGACTTCCGCGGCGAATACCTCGCGATCGACGGTCAGGGCGTGGCCGCCGGGAACGCGGGCGCGGTCGGCGATGCGAATCAGCAAGGAGTCGAGGCGGCGCAGCTCCTCCTTGAGCAGCCAGGATGCCGACGGGCCCTGATCCGACTTCAGCGAGTTGCTGCAAACCAGCTCCGCGAGGTGATCAGTGCGATGCGCAGCCGTCTGCCGGACGGGGCGCATCTCGTACAGGATGACCGGCAGGCCCGCGCGCACGATCTGCCACGCGGCTTCCGATCCGGCAAGCCCGGCGCCGATGATGCGGATGGGTTGGGGCAAGATTTATTTTAGTCTGCGTTGATCGACGGGTGTAGCGCAGGAGAGGGACACGCGCCGTGTGCGGGTACCTGCGGCCGTTAGGTCCGCGTCTGACAAAAGCCGCGGGTGTCATGCAAACGGCGCGGTACCCCCCGCGCTACAGGAATCCGGAGTATATATACTAATCAATACTGAGTTATGATGCTGCCGAAGCCGGAAAGCTTTCTCCCGCTGAGACCGCACTGGTTTCATGTTCTGTTGTCGTTGGCCGATCAGGAACAACACGGATATGGAATCATGCAGGAGGTTCTGGCACGCACGGAAGGTAAGGTGCGGCTGTGGCCGGCCACGCTCTACGGCACGCTGAAGCGGCTCATCGATGCGGAGCTGATCGAAGCGTCCGATGACAGGCCGGCGCCTGAGCTGGACGATGCGCGGCGGAAGTATTACAGGCTGACCAAGCTCGGGGGGCGCGTGCTGGCGGCGGAGAGTGAGCGGCTGGAGGATCTGGTGCGCGTGATCCGCGCCAAGAGGCGCACGGCGCAGGCGGAGTCATGAAGGGCTCGAAGATCCAGCCAGTTTCCACAACCCTGCGCCTCTATCGCACCTTGGCCAGCGCGTTCCCCCAGGAGTTCCGCAACGTCTACGGGGAGGAACTGATGCAATCGGCGGAAGATTCGATCGAGTCGATCTGGCGGCGTTATGGCGTGCCCGGCTTGGTGCGCCTGCTGGTTGACATTTCGCTGCGGATTCCCGCCGAATACATGGCTGAACTGCGCCAGGATATCCGTTTCGGTTGGCGGAGGCTGGCGGGTTCGCCCGGGTTCACCACGGTTGCGCTGGTTTCGCTGAGCCTGGGAATCTGCATTGCGACCTGCGCATACAGCGAGATGAACGGTCTGCTGCGCGATCTTCCGGGTGTCTCGAAACCGGAGCAGTTGGTGGCATTCCAGGCGCCCGTGTCTTATCCGGACTACAAGCGCTACCGCGGGCTCAGCGATCTTTTCTCAGTAACATTCGCGTACGTGGCTCCGGTGCCGTTGGGAGTGTCGCTCAGCGGGCGGACGGAGAGGATTTGGGGACATCTGGTCACGCCGTCGTATTTCAGCACGCTCGACGTCAGGCCGTTGTTGGGACGCGTCTTCGACCGACAGGACGAACAACCGGGTGCCGCGGCGGTCGTGGTGAGCTATCGGTTCTGGCAGGAGCATTTGGGGGCGGACCCATTGATCGTTGGAAAAATGTTGCGCATCAATGGGCGCCTGGCGACGGTGATCGGGGTGGGGCCGAAGAAGTTCTTGGGCGCATCGCCATACCTGTTTGTGTCGGACATCTGGCTACCGGTTTCCGTGGATCCGGGCATGGCGCCGGAACTGGCGGGCAATGCGCTCGAGTGGCGCGATCTGACGATGTTCCAGGTGGTGGGCCGTCTTCGGCCCGGGATTACAGAGGCCGCAGCCGAGGCGGAGCTGGATGCTGTGGCGCAGCAACTGGCAGAGGCGAATGGCGAGAAGGACGAAGACAACAAGGGCCACAGGGTTCTGCTGGCGAACGGCGGAAAAGTGCTGCCCCTGCGGAAACAGGATGTGCCGTTCTTCAAAGAGTTCCTGATGGTGCTGGGGGGCTTGGTGCTGCTGATCGCGTGCATCAACGTGGCAAACATGATGCTGGCGCGGGCGGCGGACCGGCGCAAGGAGATTGCCGTTCGCCTGGCTCTCGGCGCCAGCCGTGGCCGGCTCATCCGCCAGTTGCTGACGGAGGCCACGCTGGTGGCCCTGGGCGCAGCTGGGCCGGCTTTTCTGCTCTCGGTGTGGTTGATGCGCCTGATGTCGCGGCTTAAGGAGCCGCTGCCGATTCCGGTCAGTCTCGACCTGACGCTGGACTGGCGCGCTTTAGTGTTCACGATCACGGTGACGGGGCTCGCGGGAATCGCTTTTGGGCTGGCGCCGGCGCTACAGGCCACCCGCACCGATCTCACGCCGGCGCTCAAGGAAGGCGGCCGCGTGCAACTCCGCAGGTACAGGAAGTTGAGCTTGCGCAACGGGCTGGTGGTTTGCCAAATGGCGGCGTCACTGACGTTGTTACTGCTCACCGGATATCTGGGACTGGGCATACAGAGCACGCTGGGAGTCCAAGAGGGCTTCAATCCCAGGAATCTCTATTTGATCTCTTTGGACCCGGTACGCGATGGGTATTCGGCGGATCGCGCGGCGGACTTCTTGCGGAAGGTTCTCGATCGAGTAAAGGGGCTGCCGGGGGTAGTCTCGGCGTGCTTAACGGACACGGTGCCGGTGGCGATCGACGGGAATTCGGGTGTGCGGTTTTGGATTCCCGGCAGCGATGCCGCGCACGAGGTGCAGGACGCGCGGCGACACATGGTGGGCCGCGGCTATTTCGAGACGGCGGGTATTCGGATTCTGGCGGGCCGCGGATTCCGCGAGGCGGACGAAGCGGAAAACGCTACGGCCGTCGTGGTGAGCGAGGAGTTGGTGCGGAAATACTGGCCTGGAGAAGATGTTCTAGGCAGGCGCATCGAAGTGAGGAACGCTGAAGCGGCCCCTACATTCGGGGGTATGCCGGGCACCATTGATTTTCGTGCTGGGGTCATCGGGAACGGGCGGCGGGTATTCGAAGTGGTGGGTGTGGTCAAAGACGTTACGGAAGACATCGTGGCGAATAGGAAGCGTCCGGTGGTTTATTTTCCGCTGCACCGGGCGGACTATGCGCAGCCGTCTTTGCGCGGTGTGACGTTGATGATACGGGCTGTCCCGGGCGTGGATGTTTTGAACGCCGTGCGGCGCGAGATAGCGGCTATAGATTCCAAGCTGACACCGTTCAATGCGCGCAGCATGACCGAGCAGATCGCACAGTTCATGTCGATACTTCAGGCGGCGTCGTGGACGTATTTGCTGATCGGGGTTTTCGGGCTCATCCTGGCATCGGTGGGCCTCGCGGGAGTGACTGCGTATGCTGTGGCACAGCGCGGCCACGAGATCGGCATCCGGATGGCCCTGGGAGCGCAGAAGCGCAACGTGCTTGGCCTGGTGATGGCGGAGGGCGCGGCTCTGGTGACGGTGGGCACGATCACGGGGCTGGCGTTGGCGTGGGTGGGAATCCGTGCGCTCTCCGGGCTATTCTTCACGGTTGCGAGCGTGCAAAGCACCGACCCGGTGCTACTGGTGGGAGCGCCCGTGCTGCTTGCCGGCGTGGCCCTGGCGGCGTGCTATCTACCCGCGCGGAAATCCATGCGGATCGATCCCGCGGTGATGTTGAGGCAGGAGTAGAGCGCGGGTTACGCGCTCCGCCGGTCTACGGGATCGAGGACCCGGCGAATGGCATGGGCCAAGGTGGCTGCGGAGAACGGCTTCCTGATGTACTCACTGACTCCGAGCTTCCGGCTTTCCGCGGGCGTAATCACTTCATCATTGAATCCCGAAGTCAAGATAATTGGAATATCTGCGCGTATCTGTTTTAGCCGGCCTATCAACTCTCCGCCCGTCATGTGCGGCATCATGAAGTCGGTAATGACTAAATCGAATAGGGCCCGTGCGCCAGTAAACAGGTTCAACGCTTCGACACTGCTGGTTTTGGCTGTGACCACGTATCCCAGTTCCTGAAGCATCCGCGCCCCGAGTCTGGCGATGGGTTCTTCATCGTCGACGAAGAGAATTCGCTCGGTGCCTTTGGGTGATGGCCCGAGCACCGGAGTCTCGGCGGGAGTCCCGGCGGTGACGCGCGGCAGATAGACGAAGAACGTTGTGCCATGCGGTTGCCGGTTTTCAAAGCGAATGAATCCTCCGTAGCCAGTAACGATGCCGTGAACCACTGAGAGTCCTAATCCCGTACCTTGGCCGCGGGCCTTGGTGGTAAAGAACGGTTCAAATATGCGTTCGGCGATCGTTTGCGGGATACCGGGGCCGGTATCACTCACGGCAAGCCTCACGTAGCTGCCTTCGGGAATTCCGTTGTGAGTTTGGGAAGGGGCAGCACCTATTTCAAAGGGTGCGAGACTCACCTCGAGTTGTCCGGTACCGCTCACCATGGCCTGATAGGCATTCGTGCATAGATTCATCACCACCTGGTGAATCAAACCCGGGTCGGCGAAGATGCAGCCACAATCCGGATCGATACTCCGGCGGAATTCCACGCTGGAAGGAATGGACGCTCGCAGCAGTTCCAGAGCCTCCCTCACCACCTGCGCGGCAGAGATCAGATCCGGTGAATGCGCGCCCTTCCGGCTAAACATCAGCAAGCCTCGGACGAGGTCACCCGCACGCACGCTCGCTTTCGTGACCTGCTCCACATAGCCATAGGCTTCGGAATTCTTTTGGATCAAGTCTTGAGCCAGTTCGGCATAACCGGCGATGGCCGTCAGGATATTGTTGAAATCGTGCGCGACGCCTCCGGCAAGGACGCCGATGGCTTGCAACTTCTGGGCGTGGCGCAGATCGGCTTCCATTCTGGCGCGCTCCTCTTCGGCCAGTTTTCGTTCAGCGATCTCCTCGCGCAGAAACGCAACGGCCTGGTTCAATTCGGATGTGCGCTCCTGGACACGAAGCTCGAGCTTCTGATTGAGTGCTTCAGTCCGTTCGTTCTCGATCTTGAGAGCACTAACCAGATCTTTGTTTTCAAACTGCAAACGCAAGGCCGCATCAATAGTCAAGTAGATTCGCCACGTGCTGATCACAGTGGCCAGAGTGAAGATGGAAGCGAGCGAGCCCATTGCGAGGTGGGCTTCATCGAACGGAAGAAAAAAGTGAAGTGAGGCGGGAAGGCCCGCCGGCACGAGAAACAAGAGAAACGCCTCGGGTCGGGCGGCCAGGATCGATCCTCCTCCCAGCATCATTCCACCGAGAACAAAAGCCAGAAGGACTTGATGCGTCAGATCGCCCTCCGGAAAAAGCCAGATGCCCGCTGCACCCCAACCTATTCCCGAGAGACAAACGCCAATCACGAAAGCGGTGAACCAGGGGTTAGTACCGGTGGGGAGCGGCGCACCGCGATGGTACTGGAGCGCCAGCGCGAACCTGGCAAGCGAGACGGCCACCATGTACAGGCTCCAGGTAACGACGACCGGGTGCGCGATGACTCCCCATTGGAGGTAAGCCAGGGCAACGGTAGCAGTGAGAGTGACTCCGGTGCTTGTGTTGGAGTTAGAGTAGAGGAGGCGAGTCTGCTCCGCGCGGATCAGAGCCTTCCAATCTTCCCGAGCCCTCGGGGTTAGTTCCGCGAGTGAGGCACTCGAGGCCATGCACTGCTACCGTATCAGAGTACGGTATCACATACGCAGGGCGAACGGTTAGGCAGTGCGCTAAGAGTGCGTTGATTCTGGCAGCGGTCGTGTCACTGGCGACATTGTTCCGCGTTAACCACCCATTCCTGTAGCGTGGGGATACCGCGGGGTTGGCGGGATACCCGCGGCTTTTTCGGTGTGACGAACCCGAAAGGCCGCAGGTACCCGCTAACGGCGCGTGTCCCTGCGCTACATCCGTCGATCAACGCAGAATTAGCGCACTACCAACGGTTAGAGCAATTTCAGAGTGACTGATCCGTCTTTGCTTTGATAGATCAACTCTATCGATTTCAGAGACTTAATCTTGCCCTTGTAAGGAAAATAAAGAAATCCGCTTATGGGGTGGTCGGTTTGGCCTTCGAGAAGAGCGGTGCGGGCGATGACTTCGTCGGCGGAGTCGGGCTGAGAACGCTCCACGCCGTTCCGCTCTTCTGCGGTGGGCCCGCGGGGCAGGGGGTGGCTTGCGTTTGGATCGCCGGGGAAGCGGGCGACTGTGGGCGGGCCAATGGTGACGCCGGCATTGCCCACGCCACCGGAAGCCACGGCAGTGGGATGCTGTTCCCAATCAGGGTATTTGAGAGATGCGGCGACGAATCCGGGTGGAATCGAAGCCAGAGGTAATTTGGCGCCATTCAGCCGGAGGGTGAAGGTGTTGCCGTCGATGCTGACCGGTTGCGCCATCGCCGGGAACAGGGCTACCTCAACCACCAGAAAATCCTTTGCCAAAAACGTCTGATCGCCAGCGGGAATGCTGTGAATCAGGTAATCGGCGCCGATGGCGACCTTGCCCGCCATCGCATGGATCGGGTAATCGGTCGCTTTGTCTTTGTGTTCGGTCTCGCCGTACAGGCAGGAGGCGCAAAGCAACGCGAGGGCGGTAAAAACTCGCATAGCTTGAGTTTACTCGGTTCGAATGGCTTCCAGGGGATCGATGCGCGCGGCTCTCCTTGCCGGGGCGAAGGTCGCGAGGGCTGATACGATGGCCAGCGTCCCAACGGTGGCGGCGAGCGTGGCGAGATCCAGGGGGCTCACGCCGAACAATACAGCGCGGAGTACGCGGTCAGCGAGGAAGGTCAGCAAGAGTCCTGCGGCAACGCCAATCGCCAGCAGGCGAGTGACGCCGCTCACAACATGGCCGGCGATCTGCGCGGCGCCGGCTCCCAGAGCGATGCGGACGCCGATCTCACGCGTGCGCGCGGCCACGGCCAGGGAAACAAGGCCATAGAGACCAATTGAGGCCAGCAGAAGCGCGGCGATCGCAAATCCAGTGAGCATGCGCGTGTTGAGGCCCGGCGTTTCCAGGGATTCGTTGACTATGTCCTGCACCGGTCGCAGGCCGAACACGGCGCGCGAAGCATCGATACTGCGGACGATAGGACGAATCTGCTGCATTAAAGCGCGGGTATCGCCATGCGTGCGGACTACATATTCGGGATCGGGCCAGCCGCCGGGCACCATGCAGACATAGAGATAAGGCGCGGGCGTGACGTCCAGGGTATCTTCCCTGGCATTGCCGGCGATGCCGACAATTTCCATGGGAGCGCCGAGCGGTTGATCCACCCAACGAAGATGACGGCCCACAAGATTCTGGCCGTTTCCATAACTCTCCGCGAACCGGCGGCTGACCAGTGCCTTGGGCGGGTCACCAGGTTTCCGAGGATCGTTGGAGGCGGGTGCCAGGTCGGGGCAATCCTGGCCCGCTAAGAGTGGCGTGCCGAGTGCCGAGAGATAACCACGGCTGATACTTCTCTCACCGATGGTGAGGTGTCCGCTGTCGCTGGCGCCCGCGAGGCCTTCGAGTGTGACCTGGTAACGCAGCGTGGCACCGGTGGTGGGAAGAAAGTTGGTGTCACCGGCGGATTCAACGCCTGGAGTGCTTTCCAGCTGAGCCAGGATCGACTTTTGCATCTGGCCTACGCGGGTGCGATCTTCGCCCCATCCCGCCCCGACGTGGAAGGTAATCGCGTGAGCCGGATCGAAGCCAAGATCGACGTGGGACAGATTGTGATAGCTGCGGAGCATCAACCCAGCGCTCGCCACGAGGAGAACGGTCACGGCAATCTGACACGCGACTAACGTCGATTGCCACTTGTGCTGTGCGCCAGAGGCCCCGCGGCCGCCATGAGAGAGCAAGGCGGAGATATCCGCGCGAGTCGATCGCAGCGCGGGCAACAAGCCGCACAGCATCACGGCCAGAAATCCTCCTAGAGCTGCGAAAAGCAAGGCGCGCCAATCCAGGCGAATTGCCGCGGAGTGCGGCAGCGTGTCGAAGGCTTTCGCCAGGAAAGACACCAGCCATGCGGCCAGCAGGTATCCCAGGCCTACTCCGCCGGCCGCGATTAACACAACTTCTCGCATCACGCCGCTAACGACTTGCCTGCGCGTGCCGCCGATCGAGCTGCGGATGGCGAGTTCTCTGGCGCGCCTCTGGAGCTGGGTGAGCATAAGCCCCGCGACGTTCGCCACGGCGATCAACAGAAGCAAGGCGACGGCTCCGAAGACGAAGAAAAGTGCGCGGCGATATCTGGCGACGCGAGCTTCCTTCAAATCGCCGACAACGGCCGACCAGCCCTTATCCGATTGCGGAAACTCCTGGGCCAGGTCACGCTGGACGCGGGCCAGATCTTCCTGAGCCTGGACGACGGTCACGTTCGGCCTCATGCGGCCCAGTCCAATGTAAAAACGGGCATCGCGATTGCGTATCAAACCAGCACCGAGCTGCGCGGGTATCCAGACGTCGATGCCGGGGGTGGCAAACTCTTTCGGCATAACGCCCACGATGGTGAAACCGTGGCCATCGAGGACCAGCCTCTGCCCGATCACGCCGGGAGCCTCGTGATATCTGCGCGCCCACAAACCGTAGGCGATGACCACGGATGCCGGCCCTCCATCTAGCTCCTCATCCGATGTAAAGGCGCGGCCGGCGGCGGGCTTGACTCCGAACACATTGAAGTAGCGCGGCGAAACACGGCGGGCCGCCAGCCGCTCAGGCTCGGCGCCACTGGTATCGGTGACATTCTCGCCATAGGCGGCGGCGATCGACTCGAAAGTGCGATTTCTCCCGTTCCAATCTTCCAGACGCGCGGGCGCGATGAGGCTGGTGGACTCGTTCTTGGACGGGCTGGCTTCCATGACGGTAACCAGGCGATCGGGATTTGGATAGGGAAGAGGTTTCAGCAACACCGCGTCGACCAGCGAGAAAATCGCCGTGTTCGCGCCGATACCCAGCGCAAGGATGACAACGACCGCGGAGACGAAACCGGGCCGACGAACGAGCGCACGCCAAGCGAGAGTCCACTGCTTCATAACCAGTTAGTCGTGCAATTTAGCAACCGGTTAGCCGTGACCCCCAAAGCTTGTAAGTCTAGGCAAACATTGTGCATGCCTTGAAAGCCCCCTGTCCGCTTGCGGAATTGGCCGTTTCGTTAGCGGACAGTCATCCGCGCACACGCTAGAGAGGGTTGCCGTCGGCGTCCATGAGTTTGACCTCGCCCAGGCCCAGTTCCCGGATGGGTGCTTCGATTTTGGCGCGGTCGCCGACCACGACCCAAACCATGTTGTCGGGATGCACAGCGGTGTGCGCGGCATCGGCGACGTCGCCGGTGCGAAGTGCCTTCACTTTGGCGGCGTAGGTCTGGTAGTAGTCGTCGGGCAGATTGAAACGGACGAGATCGAGGATGGAATTGCCCACTTCGTTGATAGTTTCGCGCGATCCCGGCAGTTGCAGAATTATGGTGTTCTGCGCTTTCTTCAGTTCATCGGCTGTGGGCGGACGCGAGCCCACGACGTCGTGCAGCTCCTTGTTGATTTCCGCCAGCGACTCCTTGGTTTTGTCGGTCTGGACAGGAGCGTATACCACGAAGGGTTGCTGGCCGCGGGCGTCCACGAGCAAACTCTCCGCCCCATACGACCAGTGCTTGTCCTCGCGGAGGTTCATGTTGATGCGGGCGCCGAATTCGGCGCCTAGGACCGAGTTCATGGTCTCGATGGCGATTTCTTGGGGGTTGTTCTTGGGCGGAGCGACCTCAGCCACAATGATGTCGGACTGCTGGGCGCCGGGGCGGTCCAGCAAATAGACGGTGGGCTTCGCAGGGAGTTCGACATGACTGATGTTCTTCTGTGGAACGTCGTTTCGCTGCCAACCAGCAAAGAGTTTTTCGAGCTTGGGCGTCAATTCGGCGAGCGTCGTGTCGCCGGCCACAACCAGCGTCGCGTCATTCGGACGGAACCAGGTGGAATGGAATTTCACCAGCTCGTCGCGCGTTATCTTAGCCACGCTCGCTTCCGTGCCCGATCCCGTGAACGCGTTGCCGTAGCCGTGGGTTTTCCCGTAAATCAGCGCGGGGAAAACGCGGAGGGCCATGAGGATTCCGGTCACCTTCTCACGCTGCACGCCGGCAAGCTGGAGTTTTTTCTGGCGCTCGAAGTCCGCCTGCGGGAACGAAGGGTTAAGGATCACGTCGGCGAAGAGGGCAAGCGAGGGATCGAGTTTAGCTTTGAGCGTCGACAAGGTCACGACGGACTCATCAAGATTGGAGGACACGCCTATGCGTGCTCCGAGCATGGCCTGCTCGTCACTGATTTCGAGCGCGGTGCGGGTCTTGGTGCCGCCATTCAACAGCGCGCCAGCCAGCTTGGCCGTTCCGGGGAGGCCGAACTGGTCTGCGGCATATCCAGCGTCAACCGCCAGCCAAAAATTCACCAGAGGAAGCTCATGCCTCTCAGCCAGGACGATTTTCAGGCCATTGCTGAGCGCGGCGTGCTGCACCTTTGGCAGCCGCAGCTCCGGCGGCGCACCGGGCTCGGGCAATTTGGAACGGTCGACGTTGGTGGCGACCGTGGAGTATTGCGGATAGGGATGAACTTCGAGGATGTAGACGCCATCCGAGAGCCAGCGCCTCGCGGCGGCGCGCAAGTCATCGGGCGTCGCCGCCTGGATGCGCTTTAGCTTGGTCTTATACGCGTCGGGGCTGCCTTCAAAGACCTGGCTGCTAGCCAGGCGGTCCGACTTGCCGCCGAATCCGCCGATGCGCTCGATGCCGCGCACAAAGTTCGCCATGTACTCGGTCTTGACGCGTTCCAGTTCGTGCGCCGTGGGGCCGGATTCCAGAAAGCGCGCCACTTCCTCATCCGCTGCCTTCTCGACGGCTGCCAGATCGCCGCCCGGCTTGGCCGTAGTTTGCAAGAAGAACTGGCTGCCGATCTCGTGATCGTTTACGAATGCGACCGCATCGGTGGCGATCTGATCGTCATAGACCAGCCGCTTGTACAGCCGCGAATTCTTTCCCTGCGATAGGACGCTGGCCACCAGGTCCAGGTAGTCGGCGTCTTCGGACCCCACCTGCGGCACATTCCAGACTTTGTAAACACGCGCTTGCGGCACGCGATCTTCAACGATCTGCCGGTGCGTGCCCGTCATCTTCGCAATCCACAACTGCTGCTTGGCGATGGGTGGACTGGCGGGAATTTCGCCGAAGTACTTTTCTACCTTTTCGCGGGCGGTCTTGACGTCAATGTCGCCGGCGATGGCGATCACGGCATTGGATGGGCCGTAATACGTCTTGAACCATTCATGCACGTCCTGGAGGGACGCGGCATTGAGATCCTCCATGGAGCCGATAACGGTCCAGGAGTACGAATGGCCCGCCGGGTACGTATTTTGCGTGATCAATTGCTCGGTAACGCCGTATGGCTGGTTTTCTCCCTGACGCTTTTCGTTCTGCACCACGCCGCGCTGGAGATCGAGGGTTTGCTGGTCAATCGCGCCGACCATGTATCCCATGCGATCGGACTCCAGCCAAAGCGTGTAGTCGAGCGCCGAAGTGGGCACATTTTCGAAATAGTTGGTGCGATCCTCGCTGGTGGTGCCATTCAGATCGGTGGCTCCAATGGGCTCCATGGCCTCGATGTAACGGTGCTTGAAGTGCTCGCTACCACCGAACATGAGATGCTCGAACAGGTGGGCGAATCCGGTTTTGCCCTGCCGCTCGTTTTTCGAGCCCACGTGATACCAAACGTTCACCGCCACAATGGGCGCTTTGTGGTCCTCGTGCACGATCACGGTGAGGCCATTTTTTAAAACGAATTTCTGATAGGGAATGTCGATATCGATTCCCTGAGCCGAGACGAAGCGGCAAAAGAGAAGCAAAAATCCGGCGGCAAGGCGAATGCGCATGCTAATACCTCTGATTTCGAATATTTAGCGAGTATAGCGGCGGCAATATGCCGAGGGCAAAGATCCGGACGAATTTAACAAGCGCTCGGGTGCCGAGGGCGCAACTTACATCAAGGCGTAGACATTACCGTCCGTACTGCCGAAGTAGATCACGCCATTGTCGATCGCGGGCGACGATAGGATGGAGCCGGCCGTCAAATACCGAGCCACGCCGAGCACCATATCGTCGTAAAAGTTGCGGTTCATCATTTTATCGAAATCGATTTTACCGTCGGGCTTTGTAAATGCGGGTGCGTTACGCTTGGAAGCCTCCGTCTGGAACTGCCACAGGATTTCGTGCGTCTTCAAATCCAGCGCCAGCAGTTTGCCGCCAAACGTGCCTGCGTAAAGGGTTCCGTTGGCTATGGCCGGAGACGAATAGATCGGAAACTTCGCATCGATCGTGGCGACGTCCGCGCCTGTGGCGGCATCTACAATGCGCAACAGCCCGGTATCGGATGTGCCGAAATAAATCTTGCCCTTATGCACGGCGGGCGATGGCAAGACCCACGATCCGTTGTTCGACACCGCCCACTTTCGCGTGCCCGTCTTGGCGTCGATAGCGTAGACGTTGGAATCGCGGCAGCCGACGTAAACCACTCCCGCTGAAACGGCGGGTGACGATTGAAAGCCTTGCTGATTACCGGTCTGGGGATCTACGCCCGCCTGAAAGCGCCACTTTCCCTTGCCCGTGGCCGCCTCGATCGCGTAGAGCATGCTGTCCCAAGAGCCAACGTAGACCGTGTCGTCCGCAACCGCCGGCGAGGCGTGCACGACATCGCCAGTCCGGAACTTCCATTTCAAAGTCCCTGTAGCGGCATCGAGGGAGTAAATGTAGTTGTCGCCGCTGCCAAAATAGACGGACCCGTTGAAGACCGCCGGTGAAGACAAAAAGAAATCCCACGGGTCAGGCATGGCTTCTCCGGACGGGTGTATCCCGTGAAGGTTCTTGTGCGCAAACCGGCGCTCGCCGTCAGTTTCGAATTTCCATTTGAGTTTGCCCGTCGCCGCATCCACCGCGTAGAACATTCCGTCGTAGCTTGCGAAGTATACGATGCCGCCGGCCACGGCAGGCGAGGAGGAAATGGAACTTTCTGTTGCGAACTTCCATTTCGGCTGGCCGGTTTCCAGGTCGAGTGCGTAGAGTTGTTGATCGGTACTGCCGACGTAGACCATGCCGTTCGCGATAGCGGGCGAGGAAATCACCTGACCGCCGGTAGCGAACCGCCACTTCAATTTGGGTTCACGGCGGGGGGCCGTTCCGGCATAAACACCCGTATGATCGAGCCCACCGCGGAACATGGGCTGGTTGTCGGCCAGCCCGGCGCTCGTGGCCAGCAATACGAGTAAGATCCGGATTTTCATGTCTAGGAAACTGTTGAAAAAGCCAGTTGGTGTGTAGCCAAGAAAGTATTGGAAGCGTCTTGTCGCTATGCGCGGAGACGAGAAACAGCAAGGCGGGATGTTCAGCTACGTGTCGATGGAGGAGCGGG